>ERZ1034763.157-NODE-157-length-38773-cov-9.430291_pt1 | contig 38773 bp, 37 predicted proteins | sample MGYA00520701_ERZ1034763 | MGnify/ENA primary metagenome ERZ1034763 (study PRJEB33766, sample SAMN09781707) | gut metagenome | biome: gut microbiome | host: Homo sapiens | place: Madagascar | study: EMG produced TPA metagenomics assembly of the PRJNA485056 data set...
AAAAAGAAGTAAAGCAGTATATCGTAGTTCAGATCGGTTCTGAAAAGTACGGAATTGATATCAGCTATGTCGATAATATTGTGCGTATGCAGAAAATTACCCGTGTGCCAAAGGCACAGGAGTATTTCAAGGGAATCATCAATCTTCGAGGCGAAATTGTGCCGGTTATGAGTATCCGTCTGAAAATGGGACTTGAGGATGATACCTTTACTTCGGCATCCCGGATCATTATTTTAAAGATCGAAGATAAAGGGTCTTTAGGTGTGATTGTAGATGAGGTTTGTGAGGTTGTAAATCTTTCTGAGGATCAGATCGAAAATAACAATATCAATTCAAACCATGTAAAAGATACTTTTATCAATGGTATTGGAACAAGCGGAGATCAGCTGATTTCCCTGTTTGAAATCAATGCGATTGTAGACGAAAAAGATAACACATAAGACAACTGAGTATAGTGAGGCTATGCCTCACTATACATGGTTATTGGAGGAAAAAGATGAACGATTTTACATTGGATAATGTAAATGAAATGTATATTGACGTACTGCGCGAAATTGGAAATATCGGAGCGGGAAATGCAACAACTTCTCTGGCAAGCATGATCAATGAACAGATTGATATGAATGTTCCGAAAGTAGAATTGATGGAGGCTTCTAAGCTGAGTTCCGCAATTTGTCCGGAAGACGAGATTATTGTCGGAATTTTTCTGGAAGTAACACATGATATTACAGGAAGCATGATGTTTTTAATGCGCATGGATTCCGCCCATTATCTTGTGAACAAACTGATGGGAAGAGACCCGGAAAACGATGCACCTTTTGATGAGATGGATTTATCTGCCATGAAGGAAATCGGAAATATTATTACGGCTTCGTATCTGTCTGCACTTTCAAGTATGACAAATCTTACGATTTTACCATCCGTTCCATATATTGCGGTGGATATGGCGGGAGCGATTCTTAGTGTTCCGGCAATTCAGTTTGGACAGTACGGAAATAATGCGCTGCTGATTGAAACAGAATTTGGCGATGAACGTATGATTAATGGATATTTTATCCTGATGCCTGAGGAAGAGTCCTATGCAAAGATTTTATCCTCTCTTGGAATTCAGCTATAGAGGAGATCGTAGAATATGGGAGAAGTGATCAAGGTTGGAATGGCAGACCTGAAAACCGCAAAAGCTCCGAATACACTCACGACACTGGGGTTGGGCTCTTGTATCGGATTAACACTTTATGATCCGGTGACGAAAATCGGTGGATTGGTACATTATATGCTGCCAGACAGCACAAAATTAAAAAATAATACCAATATTGCAAAATTCGGGGATACCGGAATCCGTGAACTTTTAAGACAGGTTCTGGCTTTGGGAGCAAATCAGAGAAGACTTGTGGCAAAGATCGCGGGGGGCGCATGCATGTTTGAAATGAGCGGACTTTCGTCTGTGGGAAATGTAGGCGCACGCAATGCGGAAGAAGCAAAAATTATTTTGAAAGAATTAAGGATCCCGCTGATCGCGGAGGATACCGGTTTAAATTACGGACGTACGGTAGAACTGGATTGTGAGACCGGAGATTTCAGAATTAAATCGGTGGGAAAAGAAATTAAAGTAATATAGAGGGGCAGAAGATGAAAACCAATGGTGTACCGGCTATTATTATGTTGGCGGCAGGGTTTATTGACTGTGTGATTGCAATTCTTACGCACATGTCACTTTGGAATTTTACAAGACAGCTGTTACTGGTACTTGTCCTGTTTTATGTGATCGGTTGTGTGGTAAAAATGATCATTGACCGAAACTTCAAGGATATGGAAGATGACCAGAACGGGGAAGAAACGGAAGAGTCTAAAGAGGAGCAGGAAGCGGAAAGCTCTGAGGAACAGGAAAATACTGAACAGGCCAAAGATGCACAGGAGCAGTCGCAGGAGCAGCCGGAGGTTCAGGAGGAACAACAAACAAAGTAATTAACCGGGGCGGAATGATGTAGATGAAAACTGCGGATAAAGAAAAACTCTGGGATGCGTATCGTCAGAAGAAAACGCAGGAGACCAGAGAACAGCTGATAATTGAATATGCGCAGCTTGTAAAACTCGTAGCGGGAAGACTCAGCATGTATCTTGGACACAATGTGGAATATGATGATTTGGTCAGTTATGGGATTTTCGGACTGATTGACGCAATTGATAAATTTGATCTGGAAAAAAATGTAAAATTTGAAACATATGCGAGTTTGCGGATTCGTGGTGCTATTTTAGACCAGATCCGTAAAATGGACTGGATTCCAAGAAGCGTAAGACAGCGACAGCGCAAAATTGATGAAGCGATGAAACAGATCGAGATGAGGACCGGTAAAACAGCTTCGGATGAAGAACTTGCAAAGCAGCTGGGGCTGACGGAGGAGGAACTGTGCAGCTGGCAGACACAGCTTAAAGTGACCAACGTGGTGTCTTTGAATGAATTTGAAGAAAATGGTCCGGAGCCAATGATTGATTCGGCGCATCCGGTCCGGTTTTCACAGCCGGAAGAAGTGGTGGAGGAAGCAGAATTACAAGAAAAACTGGCGGAATCCCTGGAACTTCTGACGGAGAAAGAGCGGCGCGTTATTGAACTTTATTATTATGAAGATATGACCCTAAAAGAAATCAGTAAAATATTGGAAGTGTCAGAATCACGTATTTCCCAGTTACATACCAAAGCATTAAACAAGATGCGTAAAAAAATGGGTGTTTATATGAATATTCTGACGGAGTAGGAGCGGATCTATGGCAATTGCACCAATCAATTATGCTACGATACAGCGTACCGCAGACATCGAGACATTTAAAAACCAGCAGGATACAAAACCGATGGTGGATCAGCAGAATATTCAGGTGCAGGTGGATCACAGGGAGGATGTTCTGCATCATCAGGTCATCCATCCGGAAGAAAATGAGCAGCTGGATAATCACACAGATGCCAGGGAAGAAGGAAAAAACAAATATAAAAAACAGGGATCTGTGAGAAAAAAAACAAACAAAGAAACGAAGCGGACGGGTGGCAATCCGGTTGGCGGCAGTTTTGATATGAAAATCTGAGGGAAAATATATGACGGGTGTGGAAATTACACTGATTCTGGTTGGAATCATTTTTGTTCTCGTAAGCTTTTTTGTTCAGGAAAAACTTACCCCGAAAGATGTACAGGAGATAACCAGATTAAGTGAGAAGGAATTAAAGATTATTGTCGAGCGGGAACTGAAAAATGCAAATGACAAGGTAGAAGATGCAATCGATGCAGTGGTAGAACAGTCCCAGGAGAATGCCAAGCGTCTGATGGAAAAAGAAACGAATGAGAAAATTATGGCAATCAACGAATATTCCAATACGGTGATTGAATCAATGAATAAAACGCATAATGAAATTCTCTTTTTATATAATATGCTCAATGACAAGCATACGGAACTGACCGGGCTTGCATCGCAGCTACAACAGTTTTCGGAGCAGGTAAAACATACACAGGATGAAATGATGACACATCTGACGGAAACGGTAAAAGAGCCTGAACCGGCAAGAACGGAAGTGTCAGAGCCTGTGGAGGAACAGCCGCAGCAGATTTCACCAAAAGCATCTGTGGCAGAGGAAACCGATAACGGAAGCTTCAACGATCAGGTACTTGCACTTCATCAAAATGGAGTGCCTGATGTGGAAATTGCCCGTAAGCTGGGACGGGGGCTTGGAGAAGTGAAGCTGGTGATCGGATTATACAAAGGGGAAGATGTCAGTGAGATTTAAATATTATTTACGTGGCTGCGGACTTGGAATTCTGGTTGCCTCGCTGGTATTTATTGTATCGTTACATGCACACGGCGGAGCAATGTCGGATGAAAAAGCTATGCAGAGAGCTTCGGAACTTGGAATGATCATGCCGGATGACACACAGACGCAGGAAGCAGAAACGCAGACAACAGAACTTCCGGTAAAGGAAACGAATCTTCCGGATACACAAAGAACGACACAGGCAGTGACACAGAAGGTTCCGCAGAATGATACACAAAAACAGACGGAGCGAGATACTTCTTCGGAACAGAATGACACACCAAAAGAGTCGGAGAAAAAGGCGGAAGAAAAGAAAAAAACACAGGACTCTCAAAACAAAGAAGAAGAGAAGAAAAAAGCGCAGGAGACCGAGAAGGAAGAAACAAAAAAGGAAAAAGTCTCCATTACAATAAAAGGCGGAGAAGTGTGCAGGGAGATTGCACAGGATCTGCAGGAGAAAGGACTTGTCAAGGATGCGGAAGATTTCCGCAAATATATGCAGGATCACAATTATGCAAGATATATCCGTGTGGGGACATTTACGCTGGAAAAGGGAATGAACTATAGCGAGATTGCGAAAGTACTGACAAAAAAATAGTATAATAAAGCTTGCATGAAAGCCTTTGGTATGATATAATGCCAAAGGCTTTAAATTTTATTAAACACATGTATGGAAGCTGCCGGTGCCGGATCTACGCTTTTCCGGTGGCAGACTAATAGGAAGTACATGGAAGAAATCAACCAAACGGAGGTAATTAAAATGAGCGTAATTTCTATGAAACAGTTACTTGAGGCAGGTGTTCATTTCGGACATCAGACAAGAAGATGGAACCCTAAAATGGCTCCATACATCTACACAGAGCGTAACGGTATCTACATCATTGACTTACAGAAGTCTGTTGGCAAGGTAGATGAGGCATATGATGCAATTTCCGATATCGCTGCTCAGGGAGGTACCATTCTTTTCGTTGGTACAAAGAAGCAGGCACAGGATGCTATTAAGACTGAGGCAGAGCGTTGCGGAATGTACTATGTAAATGAGAGATGGTTAGGTGGAATGCTTACAAACTTCAGAACCATCCAGAGCCGTATTGCACGTCTGAAAGAAATCGAGACCATGTCTGAAGATGGAACATTTGATGTTCTGCCAAAGAAGGAAGTTATTGCACTGAAAAAAGAGTGGGATAAGTTAGAGAAGAACCTTGGCGGAATCAAGGATATGAAGAGAATTCCTGACGCTATCTTTATCGTAGATCCTAAGAAGGAGAGAATCTGCGTACAGGAAGCACAGTCTTTAGGAATCACACTGATCGGTATCGCTGATACAAACTGTGATCCGGACGAGTTAGATTATGTAATCCCAGGTAATGATGATGCAATCAGAGCCGTTAAGCTTATCGTTTCCAAGATGGCAGATGCTGTTATCGAGGCAAAGCAGGGAACTGAGGAAGTTGCTGCAGAAGCTGCTGAGGAGACAGTAGAAGAATAATTTTTGCATAATCATTCGAGAATTGGAGGAAAAAAAGATGGCAATTACTGCTGCTATGGTTAAGGAACTGCGTGAGATGACAGGCGCAGGCATGATGGATTGTAAGAAAGCTCTGACAGAGACAAACGGAGATATGGATGCCGCTGTTGACGTTTTGAAAAAAAGCGGTGCAGCCAAGATGGAAAAGAAGCAGAGCAGAATCGCTGCGGAAGGTATCGCAAGAGTTGCAGTAAACGGAAATGTTGCTGTTGTAGCTGAGGTTAACTCAGAGACAGATTTCGTTGCTAAAAATGAAACATTCCAGGAGTTTGTTCAGACAGTTGCAGATACAGCACTTGCTTCTGATTTAAACGGTGGAGCAAACGGCGAAGATATCGAGGCACTTCTTGCTACAAACGGACTCAGTGATCTGCTTGTTGAGAAGACAGCAACAATCGGAGAGAAGTTATCTGTGCGCAGATTCGCAAAGGTAACCGGTGATGCTGTTGCTTCTTATATTCACGGTGGCGGAAGAATCGGTGTTGTTATCGCTGCAGACGGTGCATCTGATGATGCTGCAAAAGAGGCTCTTACAAACATTGCTATGCAGGTTGCTGCAATGAACCCACAGTATATCAGCAGAAACGATATTTCCGCTGAGGAACTTGCAAAGATCAAAGAGATCACAATTGACAGTGCATTAAATGATGCAACAACTCTTCCAAAGCCTATCTTAAACAAATTACTGGACAAGGCAATCGGCGAGAAGGTATGGAGTGATGAGGATATCAATAACTTCGAAGAGCATAAGAGCAATATGAATTATGTCTGGAATTTCCTTTCCGATGCTGCAAAGGTTCAGCTGGGTGAGCTGGCTATGGCAGATAAGGCGTCTATCACTGCTGAGAAGATGTTCGGCGGTCTTGTAGAAGGTCGTGTATCCAAGCAGTTAAAGGAGATCTGCCTTCTTGATCAGACATACGTTAAGGCGGAAGATGGCAAGCAGTCCGTAGCTAAGTATCTTGAGTCTGTTTCCAAGGATCTTAAAATCACCAAGATGATTCGTTTCGAAGTTGGCGAGGGTATGGAAAAGAAACAGGAAGATTTCGCAGCAGAAGTTGCTGCCCAGATGAACGCATAATCCGTTCACAGAGTCAAGCTGTGTGAAAACACATAAGGAGTCGTGGTTTTGGAAAAATAAAGAAACCGTGGCTCCTTTTTTATAACAATTTTACAACAACAGGGAATTAAATCTTTACAAGTTTTCAAAATATGTTAAAATAGAAAAGGATATTTCCCGGTGGAGGAACAGGATGAGTACAAAAGATTCAGAAGCTCTGGAGCAGCAGCGTCAGAGGAGAAATCGCATCAACCGTATGAAAACGGGAATCATTGTGACGATTACGGTATGGATGCTTGTCTCACTGTTGGCAATTATCCTTCTGACGGTGCAGGTAGCACGTTTGAGCAGCCATGTAAAGAGACTGGAGAAAGCGGGACAGACAACCGTTTCGCAAAATATTCCGGATTCTGAAAATGTGCAGGCTGCGGATACAGAAAGCAGTGGGCAGGAGACACAGAAATCTGCTTACGATAAAGTTGTGACGGGGATTGATTCCGAGGACAATATGGCAAAAGAGGGAGATGCACATAAAGTATATCTTACTTTTGACGGCGGACCGGATGAAAATACGGACAAGATTCTCGACGTATTGGATAAATACGGAGTAAAAGCAACTTTTTTCGTAGTAGGGGATGATTCCAAGGATATGCAGGAGGTCTATAAGAGGATTGTAAAAGATGGACATACACTTGGAATGCATTCCTTTTCCAACAAATACAGTACAATATATGCCTCCACAGAGGCATTTGAACAGGATTTTGATAAGATTTCCTCATATCTGAAAGACGTTACGGGAGTCAATAGTCTCTATTATCGTTTTCCGGGAGGAAGCAGCAATGAGATCAGCAATGTAAATATGGCTGAATTCGTTCGTGTCTTAAATGAAAAGGGAATTACATACTTTGACTGGAACGTTTCCGCAGGAGATACTTCATCGGATTATACGGTGGATGATGTTGTGACAAATGTGACAGAAGGAGTAAAAAGATACAAAACCTCGGTTGTGTTATTACACGACGGAGATGACAAGTCAACAACGGTAGAGGCTCTGGAACCTTTGATTCAGAAACTGCAACAGATGAAAGCTGAGATTCTGCCGATTGATGAAAATACAAAAGTCATTCAATATATCAAGGCAGATAGTGTTGAATAAATATGAGTGGAGGAAGCACGATGGGATTATTTAAAGATTTTAAGGATGATTTTTCCCAGGCAGTCAATGAAATGATGCCGGGAGCAGACGTTCCGGGAAAAGAAAACAAGACAGAAGATCTGGTAGTTAACACTCTGGGAGAAGATGTGGATGTAAAATCCGAATTATCCAAACTGGATGGTTTACTGGAGCAGGTACAAAAGGATGACGGGTCTGATACACAAAAGTTAGAGTCGGAGCTTCCACCAATTCACAAAGAGGATAAAAAACCGGTGATCACACCAACTGTGGATCCGGTAATCAATACATTTAATGAGGAGAAAAAAATTATGAGCGACACAACAATGGAAACCCCAAAGCCAACAGCACCAGTGATGAATAACAAAGTGAATCCGGATGCAGTTTCAGATGAGACATCTGTTATAACAGCAGGAACCGTTCTGACCGGTGATATCGCGTCTGACGGATCATTTGATATTCAGGGAACCATCAATGGAAATGTAACCTGCAATGGTAAGCTGGTTGTAACCGGAACGATTAACGGAAACAGTGCAGCTTCAGAGTTTTTTGCTGATGTGGCAAAAGTAGAGGGAGAAGTTGTAAGTTCCGGTACGGTTAAGATCGGAGCCGGTTCTGTGATCATTGGTAATATTTCAGCAGCTTCTGCAGTTATTGCTGGTGCGATCAAGGGTGATATTGATGTACAGGGACCTGTTGTTGTTGATACATCTGCAGTGGTAATGGGAAATATCAAATCCCGTTCCGTACAGATTAATAACGGTGCAGTAATCGAAGGTTTCTGCTCTCAGTGCTATGCTGATATTGATGTACAGGGACTTTTTGACGGAAAGTAAAATTAATCATAGGAGACAGATACGATGAAACGTATTTTATTAAAACTCAGTGGAGAGGCACTGGCCGGGGACAAGCATCATGGATTTGATGAGCCGACAGTTACGGTTGTTGCAAAGCAGGTAAAGCAATTGGTAGATGCAGGTGTACAGGTTGGTATTGTCATCGGAGGAGGCAACTTCTGGAGAGGACGTACCAGTGAGACGATCGACCGTACAAAAGCCGATCAGATCGGTATGCTTGCTACGGTTATGAACTGTATTTATGTGTCAGAAATTTTCCGTTCCGTTGGAATGATGACTTCCGTGCTTACTCCGTTTGAGTGCGGATCTATCACAAAGTTATATTCCAAGGATCGTGCAAATAAATATTTTGCGCATAACATGGTTGTATTTTTTGCAGGTGGTACCGGACATCCATATTTCTCAACAGATACGGCAACGGTACTTCGTGCGGTAGAGATTGAAGCAGATGGAATTTATCTTGCCAAGGCAATCGATGGTGTATATGACAGCGATCCGAAAGTAAATCCATCCGCTAAGAAATATGATCAGGTTTCCATTCAGGAAGTCATTGATAAAAAACTTGCGGTCGTTGATCTGACAGCATCCGTAATGTGCATGGAAAACCACATTCCAATGTATGTATTCGGACTTGGTGAAACGAACAGCATTGTAAACGCGGTAAACGGCCAGTTCAACGGAACCGTCGTTACTGTGGACTAGGAGGATATAGTATATGGACGAGAGATTACAGATTTTTCAGGATAAAATGGAGAAATCCCTTGCCAATTTAAATGAGGAGTTCGCGGGAATCCGTGCAGGACGTGCGAATCCGCATGTGTTGGACAAACTTCGTGTTGATTATTACGGAACACCGTCTCCGATTCAGAGTGTTGCAAATGTCAGTGTTCCGGAGCCGAGAATGATTCAGATTCAGCCATGGGAAGCATCTATGGTAAAAGAAATTGAAAAAGCCATTCTCAGTTCGGATCTGGGAATTAACCCGACAAATGACGGAAAGCTGATTCGTCTGGTATTTCCGGAACTGACCGAAGAGCGAAGAAAAGAGCTGGCAAAAGATATTAAGAAAAAAGGTGAGGGTGCCAAGGTCGCTGTGAGAAATATCCGCAGAGATGCGATGGATCATTTCAAAAAAGTAGGCAAGGCGGAGGATATTTCCGAGGACGAGATCAAGGATCTCGAAGACGGAATCCAGAAACTGACCGATCAGTATGTTGCACAGATTGACAAGGCTGTGGATGCCAAGTCGGATGAAATTCTTACAGTATAAGATGTTTAAGGGACATAAGCCTGTGGCTATGTCCCTTTTTCACTTGCAGGAAAGAGGGGAACAAGATTGATGAAAATTCCAAAACATGTGGCGATTATACTCGATGGGAATGGAAGATGGGCAAAAAGCAAGGGTATGCCACGCAATTACGGACATACCGTTGGCGCAAAGAATGTAGAAACGGTTTGTCAGGCTGCGGATGAGCTTGGAATTGAGTACCTGACACTGTATGCATTTTCCACGGAAAACTGGAATCGTCCGGACAGCGAAGTGGCTGCACTGATGAAACTGCTGGAGAGTTATTTGAAAAACTGTATCCGCACGGCAAATAAAAATAATATGCGGGTACGTGTGATTGGGGAACTTTCCAGATTATCCGAAAGTTTTCAGAAAAAGATTCAGGAACTGGAAGAAGTTTCCGCGGCAAATACGGGATTGAATCTGACCATTGCCATCAATTATGGGAGCCGGGATGAGATGCTTCGGGCCATGAAGCATATGTTTACTGATATAAAGAATGGCAGAATCACGGAGGAGGAAATCAATGAGAAAACCTTTTCCGGATATCTGGATACAAGGGAACTTCCAGACCCGGATTTACTGATTCGTACAAGTGGAGAGCAGCGGCTTTCCAATTATCTGCTGTGGCAGCTTGCGTATAGCGAATTTTATTTTACGGATGTTCCGTGGCCGGATTTTCATAAAAAAGAATTGGAATTAGCTGTGGAAGCGTATAATAAACGAGACAGACGCTTTGGCGGACTTAAGGAGGAAGAATAGGATGTTTAAAACGAGACTGTTAAGCGGAATCGTGCTGGTAATTCTGGCTCTGTTTTTGATTATTTCAGGCCATGAAATTTTATTATTTGCAACACTTGCCATTTCCTGTATCGGAATGTTTGAATTATACCGCGTGTTCAAGATGGAAAAGACCGTTCTGGCAGGCGTTGGATATTTGGCGGCAATCGTTTATTTCTGTAATTTACAGTGGAAGTTTCTGCCGGATCTTATGATTTTATTTATGGCATTTTTGATTCTGTTAATGTTTGTATTTGTATTTGCATATCCGAAATTTCATGCAGATCAGGTGATGGCAGCATTTTTTGGATTCTTCTATGTAGCGGTCATGCTTTCTTATGTATATCAGATCCGTACGCTTGAGAGAGGGTTATATCTTGCCTTTCTTGTATTTTTATGTTCGTGGGGATGCGATACCTGTGCATATTGCGTCGGAATGCTGATCGGAAAGCACAAGATGTCGCCGAAACTCAGTCCGAAAAAATCGGTAGAGGGTGCAGTGGGAGGTGTGGCAGGTGCTGCGCTTCTGACCGCTTTATATTGTTTTATTTTCCGTAGCCCGATGCATCTGGAACGTGGAGAAATTGTAATTCTTGCTGTGATTGCGGCAATTGCCGGACTGATTTCCATGGTAGGGGATCTGACAGCTTCTGCCATCAAAAGAAATTATGATATCAAGGATTACGGAAAGCTGATTCCCGGTCATGGAGGAATTCTCGACCGGTTTGACAGCATGATTATTACTGCACCAATCATTTATTTCCTGGCGCTTCATATGCTGTAAGAGGTGAACGATGAAAAAGATAGCAATTTTGGGATCGACAGGGTCCATTGGAACACAGACACTTTCTGTGATTGAAGAACATGCAGATGATTTTGAAGTGACCGCACTTGCCTGTGGAAACAATATCCGTCTGCTGGAAGAACAAATGCGGAAATTTCGCCCAAAGCTTGTTGCTGTGTGGAGCAAAGAGGCAGCAGCTTCCCTTCGGGTCCGCACGGCGGATCTGGGCATTCCTGTGGAAACCGGAATGGATGGATTACTTGCGGTTGCAACTTATGAAGAGTCGGAAATTCTGGTGACGGCGATTGTCGGGATGCTCGGAATCCGGCCGACCATTGCAGCCATAAAGGCAAAGAAAACGATTGCCCTGGCAAACAAAGAAACGTTAGTTACGGCAGGACATCTGATTATTCCGCTTGCAGCGGAGTATGGAGTGTCTATTCTTCCGGTAGACAGTGAACATAGTGCCATTTTCCAGTCTTTGCAGGGAAACGAAGAAAATCCGATCAGTAAAATCCTTCTTACCGCATCCGGAGGACCGTTCCGGGGCAGAAAGAAGCAGGATCTGCTCCATATACAGGTGGAAGATGCATTAAAGCATCCGAACTGGTCCATGGGACACAAGGTGACCATTGATTCTTCGACACTTGTGAACAAAGGGCTTGAGGTTATGGAAGCAAAATGGCTGTTTGGTGTGGAACTCGAACAGATTGAAGTTGTCGTGCATCCGCAGAGTGTCATTCATTCTGCTGTGGAATATGAGGATGGTGCAGTGATTGCGCAGCTTGGAACGCCGGATATGCGTCTGCCGATTCAGTATGCACTGTATTACCCAAAGCGGAAACATTTATCTGGGAAGCGTCTGGATCTTTTTGCTCTTCGTGACCTTACGTTTGAGCGCCCGGATACGGATACCTTCCGTGGGCTTTCCCTGGCATATGATGCTGCCAGACGGGGAGGAAATATCCCAACGGTTTTTAATGCCGCAAATGAAAAGGCAGTGGCAATGTTTCTGGACAGAAAAATCGCTTATCCGGAAATTACGGAAATGATTGAAGCTGCAATGGAAGAAGTCAGCTATATCGCACATCCGGATTTAGAGCAGATCTTAGAGACAGAGCAGGCAACATATGAATATATAGGGGGCAGGTGGTAAAAAAAATGAAAATTGTATCATTTCTTATCGCATTTGTAATATTTAGTATTGTAATTTTATTTCATGAACTGGGGCATTTTTTGCTTGCAAAGGCAAACGGAATCCGGGTAAATGAATTTTGTTTCGGCCTTGGACCGACTATCTGTGGGATACAAAAAGGCGAAACCAAATACTGCATTAAGGCATTTCCGTTTGGAGGAGCCTGCATGATGGAAGGGGAAGACGAAGATTCGACGGACAATCGTGCATTTGGTAAAAAGCCGGTATGGGGACGTATGAGCGTCGTATTTGCAGGACCTTTTTTTAACTTTATTCTTGCATTTATTTTTGCGTTTATCCTGATGAGCTGTGTGGGATATGATAAGCCGGTTCTTTCCGGGGTAATGGAAGGATATGCCGCAGAAGAGGCAGGTCTTCAGGAAGGGGATGAGATTATCCGGATGAATCATTTTTCGGTTCATTTCAGCAGAGAAATCACTGCATACGGAACATTTCATTCCGGGGAAACCATTAAAGTCACTTATGCAAGGGATGGGCAGAAACATACGACAACACTGGTTCCGAAACTGGATAAAGAGACCGGAAGATATCTGTACGGATTTCAGACCATGGGAAATGTCCGGGTAAAGGGAAACGTGCTCACAAACCTAAAAAACAGTTTTTATGAGGTGCGATACTGGATTTATACCACTATCCAGAGTCTGAAAATGCTTGTGACACGTCAGGTATCTCCAAACGAACTGAGCGGACCGGTCGGTATCGTAAAATCAATCGGAGACACCTATCAGCAGTCTGTAAAAAATGACGGGTATTACTATGCACTTTTGAATATGCTCAACTGGACGATTCTTTTATCTGCGAATCTGGGCGTTATGAATCTGCTGCCGCTTCCGGCACTGGACGGAGGCCGGCTGTTATTTCTGATTATTGAGGCGATCCGCAGAAAGCGGATTGATCCAAACAAAGAAGGCATGGTAAATCTGGTTGGTATTGTATTGTTGTTTGGACTGATGTTTATTGTTATGTTCAATGACATTCGAAAACTATTTATCTAAGAGGCTAGAGGCGTTATGATGGAGAGACATATCACAAAGGAAGTACAGATTGGAAACAGATGGATTGGCGGAAATCATCCGATTGCGATTCAGTCTATGACAAATACAAAGACAGAGGATGTTGCGGCAACGGTGGCACAGATTAAGCAGCTGACAAAAGTCGGTTGTGAAATTATCCGCTGCGCGGTTCCCACCCAGGAGGCAGCTGCGGCGCTGACGGAAATCAAAAAACAGATTACCATCCCGCTGGTTGCGGATATCCATTTTGATTACCGGCTTGCGATTGCAGCCATGGAGCACGGTGCGGATAAAATTCGTATCAATCCCGGAAACATTGGAAGTCGTGAGCGTGTAAAAGCGGTTGTGGATGTGGCAAAAGAGCGCCGGATTCCTATCCGTGTGGGCGTCAACAGCGGATCTTTAGAGAAGGGTCTTGTGGAAAAATACCATGGTGTGACCGCAGAGGGAATTGTGGAGAGCGCAATGGATAAAGTGAAACTGATCGAAGATATGGGCTATGATAATCTTGTGATCAGTATCAAATCCTCGGATGTCATGATGTGTGTCAAAGCACATGAGCTGATCGCAAAACAGACGGATCATCCGCTGCATGTGGGAATCACAGAGGCGGGAACACTGATCAGCGGGAATATCAAATCCGCAATCGGTCTGGGATTGATTTTAAACCAGGGAATCGGGGATACCATCCGTGTTTCTCTGACCGGGGACCCGTTGGAAGAGATTAAATCCGCAAAACTGATTCTTCGTACCCTCGGACTTCGCAAAGGGGGCGTGGAAGTGGTTTCCTGTCCGACCTGCGGAAGAACCCGCATTGATCTGATCGGGCTTGCCAATCAAGTAGAAACGATGGTTTCGGAATTTCCGCTTGATATCAAAGTGGCGGTAATGGGATGTGTGGTAAACGGACCAGGAGAGGCAAAGGAAGCCGATATCGGGATTGCCGGAGGTGTCGGCGAGGGTCTGATTATCAAACATGGAGAAATTTACAAAAAAGTACCGGAAGCAGAACTTCTGCCGGCACTGCGTTATGAATTGGAACATTGGAGTGAAGACTGATGTCAAAAGCATTTCGTGAAGCCTTTCCGACACTGAAACTGGAGGAAGAACTCGAAGGGCTGTTAGATACAACTGAAGTGACAAAAATAAGTGCGAATCATGAACATACTCATATTCGCATTTATTTGCGTGCAAAAAGACTTATTTTCAAAAAAAACATATGGAAACTTGAAAAAGCGATTACCGAACAGATTTTTCAGAACCGGGCCATACAGGTAAAGATCATAGAGTCTTATGAGCTTTCCGAACAGTATACCCCGAAGTCTCTGATAGAGGTGTATAAGGACAGTATTTTAGATGAACTGAATGCCTACAGTGTGCTCGAATACAATCTGTTGCGGACGGCGGACATGGAATTTCCGGAAGAGGACCGTCTGATTCTGACGATGGATGAGACTATTATTGCCAAAACCCGTACGGATGAGATTATCGAATTTTTAGAGAAAGTGATCTGTGAGCGCTGTGGAATGAATCTGAAAATATTTCCACAATACCGGAAACCGCAGGAGAGCAAATACCGGAAAAATTCCGAAGAACAGATCCGGCAGGAAGTGGCAGGAATTGTTGCGCGGACGAAGCTGGTTATGGAAGGAAAATCCCAGGAAACGGAAGAAAAAGAGAAAACTGTCGAAACAGAAGAAAAAACAAAGATAATTGCAAAAACGGCAGGAAATCGTGCAGACACTTCAAAAAATGGTACAAATTATGCAAAACCAAAGCAGAAGTTTGAAAAGCGGGGAGAGTTCCGCCGGAAATTCGAGTCGGATAACGGCAAAAAATCCATGAATCCGGATGTAATATACGGAAGAGACTTCGAAGAAGAGAGCATGGAGATTGAGAAGATTGACGGACCGATCGGAGAGGTTGTGATCCGCGGAAAGATTCTGTCGGTAGATACCCGTGAGATCCGCAATGAAAAGACCATCATTATTTTTTCCGTGACGGATTTTACCGATACGATTGTTCTTAAAATTTTTGCGAGAAATGATGATGTACCGGAGCTGTTAAAAGAAATCAGCGGGGGAAAGTTTGTGCGTGTCAAAGGTGTTGCAACCATTGATAAGTTCGACAGTGAACTTACCATCGGTTCTATCGTCGGAATCAAGAAATGCGCCGATTTTACAACGGTTCGTATGGATACCAGCGTAGAAAAACGCATAGAGCTGCACTGCCATACCAAAATGAGTGATATGGATGGCGTTTCAGATGTCAAGGATATTGTCAAGCGTGCCATGAAATGGGGGCATAAGGCGATTGCCATTACCGATCACGGGGATGTGCAGGCGTTCCCGGATGCCAATCATACTGTACCGTCCGATTCGGATTTTAAAGTCATTTACGGCGTGGAGGCATATCTGGTCGATGATTTAAAGGGGATGGTGACGGACAGCCAGAACCAGGATCTGGATGCAGATTATGTGGTATTCGATTTGGAGACAACCGGATTTAGTCCGGAGACCAACCGCATTATAGAGATCGGGGCGGTGAAGGTGCAGAACGGAAAGATCGTGGACAAATTCTCAACGTTTGTCAATCCACAAGTGCCGATTCCGTTTCGGATTGAGCAGCTGACGTCGATCAATGATTCCATGGTGATTGATGCACCTGTCATTGCAGACATTCTTCCGGAATTTATGAAATTCTGCGAGGGATGTGTTATGGTTGCCCATAATGCCGATTTCGATATGAGTTTTATCAAGAAAAACTGCCAGAGGCTGGATATTCCATGCAAGCCGACGATTGTGGATACGGTTGCCCTGGCGCGTGTCCTGCTTCCGAATCTGAACCGTTTTAAGCTGGATACGGTTGCAAAAGCGCTGGGCGTATCCCTGGAAAATCACCATCGTGCAGTGGATGATGCCGGATGTACGGCAGAGATTTTTGTGAAGTTTATTGAGATGCTCCGGGAGCGCGGTATGTCTACCTTAGACGAAGTGAATGCAATGGGAACCTCATCGGTGCAGAATGTACAAAAGATGCCGACTTATCATGCGATCATTCTTGCCACCTGCGATCAGGGGCGGACAAACCTGTATAAGCTGATTTCGCTGGCGCATATCAAATATTATCACCGGCGTCCGAGGATTCCGAAGAGTGAATTTATCAGGTACCGGGATGGACTTCTGATCGGGTCTGCCTGCGAAGCGGGAGAGTTGTACCGGGCAATTTTAAATGGCCGTCCGGAGGAAGAAATTTCTAGACTGGTAAACTTTTATGATTATCTGGAAATCCAGCCGCTCGGAAACAATGCATTCCTTGTAAGAGATGAAGATTCTCCGGTTGCGTCCAATGACGATCTGATTGAGATCAATAAAAAGATTGTCCGGCTCGGTGAACAGTTCCATAAGCCGGTGGTGGCAACCTGTGATGTGCATTTTTTAGATCCGGAGGATGAAATTTACCGGAGAATTATCATGGCAGGGCAGGGATTTAAAGATGCGGATGAGCAGGCTCCCCTTTTTCTGCGGACGACGGAAGAGATGCTGAAAGAATTTGCCTATCTTGGAAGTGAAAAAGCAGAAGAGGTTGTTATTACAAACACAAACCGGATTGCGGATATGTGCGAAAAAATTTCTCCCGTTCGTCCGGATAAGTGTCCGCCGGTCATTGAAAATTCGGACCAGATGCTGCGTGACATCTGTTACAACAAAGCACATAAAATGTATGGAGATCCACTGCCGGAAATTGTGCAGGAACGTTTAGACCGGGAATTAAATTCCATTATCAGCAATGGGTATGCTGTGATGTATATCATTGCGCAGAAGCTGGTTTGGAAATCCAACGAAGACGGCTACCTGGTCGGATCGCGTGGATCGGTCGGAAGTTCTTTCGTTGCGACAATGTCCGGTATTACGGAGGTGAACCCGCTGCATGCGCATTATCTGTGCAAACATTGCCAGTACAGCGATTTTGATTCGGATCTGGTAAAATCTTTTTCCGGCCGAAGCGGATGTGATATGCCGGATAAGCTCTGTCCGCGCTGCGGAAAACCGCTTTCCAAAGAAGGGTTTGATATTCCGTTTGAGACGTTCCTGGGATTTAAGGGAAATAAAGAGCCGGATATCGACCTGAACTTTTCCGGAGAGTACCAGAGTAAGGCACATAAATACACCGAAGTTATCTTCGGGGAGGGACAGACCTTTAAGGCAGGAACGATCGGTACGCTGGCGGATAAGACGGCATTTGGTTATGTGAAAAATTATTATGAAGAGCGCGGCGTACATAAGAGAAACTGTGAAATTGACCGGATCGTGCTTGGATGTGTCGGGGTGCGTCGTACTACGGGACAGCATCCGGGTGGTATCGTTGTTCTTCCGATGGGGGAACAGATTTATACATTTACCCCGGTTCAGCATCCAGCAAATGATATGACGGTCGATATTACGACCACACATTTTGATTATCACTCGATTGACCATAATCTTTTAAAACTTGACATTCTCGGGCACGATGATCCTACCATGATCCGTATGCTGCAGGATCTGACGGGCGTAGATCCGACGCAGATTCCACTGGATGATAAGGCTGTCATGTCGCTGTTTCAGGATACTTCCGCACTTGGCATCACGCCGGACGATCTGGTGAACTGCCAGCTGGGGGCATTGGGTATCCCGGAGTTTGGTACAGACTTTGCCATGGGCATGTTAATTGATACACAGCCAAAAGAATTTTCGGATCTGGTGCGTATTGCAGGGCTGTCCCATGGTACGGACGTATGGCTTGGCAATGCACAGACACTGATTCAGGAAAAGAAGGCAACGATTTCTACCGCCATCTGTACAAGGGATGATATCATGATCTATCTGATCAGTATGGGACTGGATTCCGAGGAATCGTTTAAGATTATGGAGAATGTCCGGAAGGGAATTGTGGCAAAAGGAAAATGTGACAAATGGCCGGAATGGAAGCAGGATATGATCGATCACAATGTACCGGACTGGTATATCTGGTCCTGTGAGAAGATTAAGTACATGTTCCCGAAAGCCCATGCAGCCGCGTATGTTATGATGGCATGGCGCATTGCCTACTGTAAAGTGTTTTATCCGCTGGCTTACTATGCAGCATATTTTTCTATCCGTGCGACCGCGTTCAGTTATGAGCTGATGTGTCAGGGAAAAGAAAAACTGGAAGGATATATGCATGAGTACGAAAAGCGCAAGGACGAGCTCTCCAAAAAAGAGCAGGATACCTACAAAGATATGCGTCTGGTACAGGAAATGTATGCCAGAGGATTTGAATTTCTTCCGCTGGATATCTATAAGTCAGAACCGCATCATTTTCAGATTGTGGATGGAAAACTGCTGCCGGCGCTCAATACGATTGACGGACTTGGCGATAATGCGGCAGTTGCGATTGCAGAAGCGGCAAAAGACGGAATTTTTCTTTCCAAGGATGATTTTAGGGAACGGACAAAAGTATCAAAGACAACCATAGAACTGATGAGTGATCTGGGATTGTTTGGCGATATGCCGGAATCCAATCAGCTTTCCCTGTTTGATTTTGGCGCGTAATGTTATGGAAGTTTTGAAAAACAAAAGAGGAGGAACCGCATGTTTGGGTTCCTCCTCTTTTACAGTCTTATAAATTTATTTTTTGATAACGCCGGGATGGAAAGCGGTGAGTGTTCCCGGATGATCGGTCGGTGTACAGAACATTTCTTTTGTCTTAAAATCGGTAAAATAGATGTAACTGGAAGTGACGTTGATATTGGAGTAATTGCCCTGTGCCAGTTCCTGATATCCACTGCCGTCATTTTTGATCATACAAAGGGCCGGATGGTCTTCGGAATAGCGCTGATAAAAAATACTGCTTCCGTATACATTGTAGAGATCCAGACTGTCCTTGGTAAGTGTAACCGGATGACCGGATTTCATATTGGTATGTACCAGGGCGTTGTTCTGATCCACATCCATATAATAGACATTGTCATCACTGGTTACAATCGGTTTGAAAGAATTACATTCATAGACTTTGCTTAAACTGTCACTGGCGGTATCCAGCTGATAGATGGCGCCATCACTTTCCGTTCCGCTGGTATAAATATACTGACCCAGCGTGCTGCATGTAAAAATGTAAGGCGAATATACTTTTTTGCGTCCTACGCCATCGATTCCGATCTTGTAAAGCGTTGTAGCATCCTTGTCATCATAGTGCAGATAATAAATGTAGTTTCCGACAAGCGAGGCATACAGGCAGGGATCTTTGTCTAAAATTTTAGTGTTTTCTCCATTCTGGTCAATTCTGCACAGACTGTTTCTTGCGTAGGAGAAGAAATCAAATCCGGTTCCATTATTTTCATTATTGCGTACATAGTATACATAATGGTCATCGGCGTTGATATACATGACACGGTCATAACTGAGTTTTTTCAGATGATTGCCGTTTGTATCCATGGAATACAGTCGGTAATCGTCATCCGGATTGGCAAAATAAACGGTTCCGTTTTTCTCACAAAACAAGCCGGCATTGTAAAGGTTTCCGGCAGTATTTCCGTTGACATAGCTTGTGTTGTATTTGATCTTACTTTTCTGATGGCTGTAAAAGCCCAGTCCTGCAAATACCACGACCAGAACAGCAATTATAATTATGGGCAAACGTTTTTTCATAATATCGAGTCCTCCTTGGTAAGTTGTATCTTGCCTTTTATACCTTTGTGTTATAAAATTTTATCATAAATCATGAAGGAGCGCTATATGAAAGATTTACTAGATATCCGAAAAGATATTGATAAAATTGACGAACAGATCGTAAAACTCTATGAGGAACGGATGAAACTGACCTCGGATGTGGCTGAATACAAAATAAATACCGGGAAGCAGGTTTTTGACAAAGAGAGGGAGGAATCCAAGCTGGCAACGCTGCAGAAAAAAGCGGAAAGTGATTTTACCAGACACGGAATCCGTGAACTTTTTGAGCAGATCATGGCGATGAGCCGTAAGAAACAGTATAAACTGCTGACGGAGCATGGAATTATGCCTCCGCAGGAGTTTGAGCCGATTCACACGCTGGATTATTCCAATGCAAGGATTGTTTTTCAGGGACTCGAAGGTGCCTACAGCCAGCTTGCCATGGAACAGTTTTTTGGAGAAAACTGCAATAATTTCCATGTGGAGAGCTGGAAAGATGCCATGGAGGCCATTAAGAACGGGGAAGCGGATTATGCGGTACTCCCGATCGAGAATTCTTCGGCAGGAATTGTCTCGGAAAATTATGATCTTCTGGTGGAATATGATAATTATATTGTCGGGGAGCAGATCATCCGTATTGATCATGCACTTTTAGGACTGGAAGATGCGGATGAGAGAGATATCCGTACCGTGTATTCGCACAAACAGTCACTGATGCAGTGCAGTGAATTTCTGGACAGTCATGCGGACTGGGAAAAATTCAGTGTCAGCAATAATGCCGTTGCAGCCAAGAAGGTCAAAGAGGATGGGGAGATTTCCCAGGCGGCGATTGCCAGTGCAAAAAATGCCCAGATTTATGGGTTGAAAGTATTACGCAATTCCATTCAGAATAATAAAAATAATTCGACCCGGTTTATTGTTGTGACAGGGAAAAAAGTATATACCGATCAGGCAGACCGGATCAGCATCTGTTTTGAGATCAATCACGAAAGCGGTGCTTTATATCATGCGCTGTCGCATTTTATTTATAATGGACTGAATATGACAAATATCCAGTCACGTCCGTTACAGAATAAAAACTGGGAATATCGTTTCTTTGTTGATTTTGAGGGAAGATTTGAGGATCATGCAGTGCAGAATGCGCTGCGCGGACTTCGGGAGGAAACAATTGCATTCCGGATTCTTGGTACGTATTAGTCAGAATTGGTGAAAGAAGGTGGGCGTATGGCAATTCACACATTTGCAGCAATTTATATTGGCACATACGATGTGAGCCTGAAGGTATTTGAGTTTACAAACAGAAAAAAGTTTCATGAGGTGGATCACATCCGGTCCCGGCAGGAACTGGGGAAAGGTGCTTACGGCACCGGGACAATCGGATATGAGCAGGTGGAAGAACTCTGTGAAACACTGGCGCAGTTTAAAGAGATTATGGAAAGCTACAGGGTAGACAGTTATGAAGTCTGTGCCGCAGCCGCACTCCGGGATACCACGAATGAGATATTTGTTCTCGACCAGATTTATCTTAGAACCGGATTCCGGGTAAAGGTGTTAAGCAACTCGGAACACCGTTTTATCAGTTATAAAGCGGTGGCGGGAAGTCCGGTGTTTGAGGAGATGATAAAGACGAGTGCAGCAGTCGTGGATGTCGGCGGAGCGAGCGTACAGATTACGTTATTCCGCAACGGAAAGATGATCACGACACAGCACATGGAAGCGGGCATCATGCGCTTGCGGAATCTGCTTGGAGACCGCGGATATTCCCTGAAAATGTATGAAAACCAGATTGAGGAATATGTCAATAAAAAACTCGAGGGATTCCGTGCCATGTATATGAATACGCCGGTGGATTATCTGATCCTGATCAGTGACTATGCCGACGGCCTGGTCAAAAAGATTGAGGAAAAAGGCGGAAAAAGCCGGCAGGTAAAGCTGGATAAATTCTCTAAATTTATCGATAAACTGCTCAAAAAAACGCTGGAGGAAATTACAGCGGAACTGAATCTTTCGGATGAGAGGGAACCGTTAATTATTCCGGCACTTGTGCTGTATAAAATGATGGCACAGAATGTGAATCCGAAAGAGGTATGGGTTCCGGGCGCAAATATTCAGGATGGTATGGCATTTGATTATGCACAGCACAATAAACTGCTGGCATCGACACATGATTTTGATGCGGATGTCATTTCGGCGGCCACATTTTTATCGGAGCATTACCACAGTTTTTCTCCACACATTCAGACACTTTCCAAGCTATCCATTAAGATTTTTGATGCGATGAAACAGGAACACGGACTTGGAAAGCGAGCGCGTCTGCTGCTTCAGGTGGCTACAATCCTGCATGACTGTGGAAAGTATGTCAGCTTTGCGGAAGCGTCGGAGAGTACGTATCATATTATCATGTCCTCAGAGATTATCGGTCTGACCCATCAGGAGCGGGAGATTGTTGCACAGATCGTGCGTTACAATACCCTTCCTCTGGACCCGTATGAGGAAGTCGCCGATGTGCTGAGTCAGGAAGAGTATCTTTGCGTGGCAAAACTTTCGGCAATTCTTCGTGTGGCAAATGCGCTGGATCAGAGTCATAAACAGAAGTTTAAAAATATCCGGATCGCGGTAAGGGAGAGAAAACTCGTGATTACGGTCGAGGCATTTGAGGATATTGCACTGGAACAGGCATTGTTTGACGCAAAGACCTCTTATTTTGAAAATGTATACAGCATGAAACCTGTTTTAAAAGAAAAGCGTATTTATAACTATTAGATCGGAGGGCTTTTATGGACACAAAAATAGATTTTAAAGATCCGGCATATTATGAAAACCGTGAACTCAGCTGGATTAAGTTTGACCAGCGTGTATTAAGTGAAGCAAGGGATAAATCCATTCCGCTTTTGGAGCGGTTGAAATTTGTCAGTATTACCTCTTCCAATCTGGATGAATTTTTCATGGTAAGGGTGGCATCCTTAAAGGATATGGTACATGCAAAATATAAAAAGCGTGATATCGCCGGAATGACCGCAACGGAGCAGCTTTCCGCCATCAATAAACAGGCGCGGGAACTGGTCAATATCCAGTACAGTACATTCAGCCGTTCCCTGATGCCGCTTCTGCACAAAGAAGGGATTTATCTTCTGGATGCGCATGAAGATCTGAGTGAGGAACAGGCGCGTTTTGTGGATCGCTATTTTATGGAAAATGTATATCCGGTACTTACCCCGATGGCTGTGGATGCATCGCGTCCGTTCCCGCTGATCCGCAATAAAACACTGAATATTGCAGCACTTTTGACCGGAAAGAAAACGGAGGATGAGACCGTGTTTGCGACCGTGCAGGTGCCAAGTGTTCTGCCGCGTCTGGTACAGATTCCAAGCGAAGGGGAGACAAAATCGTTTATTCTCCTTGAGCAGATCATAGAACGCAACATCGGCATATTGTTTTCCAATTACAAGGTATTGTGTGCATATCCGTACCGGATCATGCGAAACGCAGATCTGACAATTGATGAGGATGAGGCATCAGATTTGCTGAAAGAGATTGAAAACAAATTAAAGATGCGTCAGTGGGGAGAAGTTATCCGTCTGGAAATTGAAGAGAAGGTAGACAAAAAGCTTCTGAAATTTTTAAAGACCGAGCTGAAAGTATCGGATGAGGATATTTTTCAGATTGCAGGACCGATTGATCTGACTTTTTTAATGAAAATGTATGGGATTGACGGATATGACCATCTCCGCTATAAACCGTATACGCCGCAGCAGGTGCCGGAAATTACACCTGGAAGTGACATTTTTGCCGCAATCCGCAAAGGGGATATTTTTCTGCATCATCCATACGAAACCTTTGATCCGGTTGTGGATTTCATCCGGCAGGCATCCAAAGATCCGGATGTCCTGGCGATTAAACAGACACTGTATCGTGTCAGCGGAAATTCCCCGATTATCAGCAGTCTGGCACAGGCAGCGGAAAACGGCAAGCAGGTGTCGGTTCTGGTTGAGCTGAAAGCCCGTTTCGATGAGGAGCACAACATTGTATGGGCAAAAAAACTGGAACAGGCAGGCTGTCATGTGATCTATGGTCTCGTTGGCCTTAAAACACACAGCAAGATCGCACTGGTGGTCCGCCGGGAGGAGGACGGAATCCGCCGCTATGTCCATCTGGGAACCGGAAATTATAACGATTCGACGGCAAAGTTATATACGGACTGCGGAATCTTTACCTGCAAAGAGTCGATCGGGGAGGATGCCACAGCGGTGTTTAATATGTTATCCGGATATTCCGAGCCGCTGGCATGGAATGAGCTGGTGCTGGCACCATACTGGCTGAGGGATAAGTTTTTGCGGCTGATTGGAAGGGAAACAAAAAACGCGCAGCAGGGAAGGGAAGCCCGTATCGTGGCAAAAATGAATTCTCTCTGTGATCCTGGCATTATTGCGGCACTGTATGAGGCATCTGCAAGCGGTGTAAAGATTGATCTGATCGTGCGCGGAATCTGCTGTCTGCGCGTTGGAATTCCAGAAGTGAGTGAGAATATTTCCGTGCGTTCCATTGTGGGAAATTTTCTGGAGCACAGCCGTATTTTCTATTTTTATAATGACGGCAATCCGGAAGTATTTATGGGAAGTGCGGACTGGATGCCGCGAAATCTTGACCGGCGTGTAGAGATTGTTTTCCCGGTGATTGAGGAGGAACTCAAAGAAAAAGCACTGCATATTCTGCATGTGGAACTGGAAGATAATGTGAAAGCGCGTGTGATGCAGCCGGATGGTACGTATGAAAAACTTGACAAGCGGGGCAAGGTTCTGATAAACTCACAGGAGCAGTTTTGTGCGGAGGCAAAAGCAGCAGTGCCGGATCAGAATCCGGGAAACAACCAGCGGCTGTTTATTCCGGCAGAACCGGCGGAATAAATTTACAGAAAACAGTTGACAATACCGTAATCAGGTGGTATAGTCAAATGGTTGTTAAGAAACAAGTAGAGTATCCACTCTCACCTAAGCGCAATCGGGCGACTTAGTGTTCATACTTTTAGCATGTTATATGAATGTTAGATGTAATAGTGGATAGTCTGCCTATCCACTATTTTTTATTGGAGGTACAAAACCATTAGCGAATTAATGATTAACGAACAGATCAGAGACAGAGAGGTTCGTCTGATCGGACCGGATGGCGAGCAGATTGGTGTTGTCTCATCCAGAGAGGCACAGAAAATTGCAGATGAAGCCGGTCTTGACCTTGTCAAGATTGCTCCGAATGCAAAGCCGCCTGTATGCAAGGTAATTGATTACGGTAAGTATCGTTATGATCTTGCACGTAAGGAAAAGGATGCAAAGAAGAAGCAGAAGACAGTGGAATTAAAAGAAATCCGCCTGTCACCAAACATTGACACCAATGATTTGAACACCAAGATGAACGCTGCAAAGAAGTTCCTCGCAAAAGGCAATAAAGTCAAGATCACACTTCGTTTCCGTGGTCGCGAGATGGCACATATGAACAGCAGTAAGCACATCTTAGATGATCTTGCTGAGCAGCTTTCCGATATTGCAGTAGTGGAAAAAGCACCGAAGATCGAGGGAAGAAGCATCGGTATGGTGTTGGCAGAGAAAAGATAACATTTATTAAGGAGGAATACACAATGCCAAAAATTAAGACAAACAGAGCAGCAGCAAAGCGTTTCAAAGCAACCGGAACCGGAAAGTTAAAGAGAAACAAGGCTTACAGAAGACATATCTTAACAAAGAAAACAACAAAGAATAAGAGAAATCTCAGAAAAGCAGCAATGATGGATCAGACAAACATCAAGAACATGAAGAAGATTTTACCATACATCTAAGATTTGTTAAGGAGGATATAGGAAATGGCAAGAGTTAAAGGCGGATTAGGCGCTAAGAAAAGACATAACAGAACTTTAAAGTTAGCAAAGGGATACAGAGGAGCTCGTTCTAAGCAGTATCGTGTAGCTAAGCAGTCCGTAATGAGAGCCTTAACAAGTTCTTATTCTGGACGTAAAGAGAGAAAGAGACAGTTCCGTCAGTTATGGATTGCTCGTATCAACGCAGCAGCTCGTATGAACGGACTTTCTTACAGCCAGTTCATGCACGGATTAAAGGTAGCTGGAGCTGATTTAAACCGTAAGGTATTAGCTGACATGGCTGTTACAGATGCAGCAGGTTTTGCAAAGCTTGCAGAAGTTGCAAAGAAAGCATTAGCTTAGTCATCGGAAAAATGTTGGGTAGAAAACTCCGGACAAGTTGTTTGTCCGGAGTTTTTTGAAAAATATACGGGGAAAGGTATTGGAAACAATGGAAAAAAGAGAACAGCTCGGAAGCAGACTTGGGTTTATTATGCTCTCGGCAGGATGTGCAATCGGATGCGGAAATGTATGGAAGTTTCCCTGGATGTGCGGACAAAACGGCGGTGGCAGTTTCATGCTTGTCTATGTGATCTGTCTGCTCATTTTAGGGCTTCCGGCAATGGTGATGGAACTTTCCGTAGGACGTGCGGCACAGACAAGTCCCTTGTATATGTATGAGAAACTTTCCGGAAAACGCAAATGGAAAATTCCGGGGATTGTGTGTCTGATTGGAAATATTGCACTGATCGCGTTTTATTCCGTTGTTGCAGGCTGGATTATTTATTATTTTGTGAAGTTTCTTACCGGTCAGAATGCGGATTTGGGATTTGAAAAAATGATCACAACACCATCCGTAAATGTTGGTTACCTGTTGATCACGGTTGTGATTACATTTGTGATTTTGAGTTTCCGGCTGCAGGGAGGCCTTGAACGCATTACCAAATATATGATGTCGGCGCTTCTGGTGCTGATGCTGGTGTTGGCGATCCACAGTTTTACGCTTTCCGGCGCAAAGGATGGGCTGGCTTTTTATCTGATTCCGGACCTTTCCAAAATATCAGGTACAATGATTGTAAAAGCAATGAATCAGGCGTTTTTCACGTTGTCGGTCGGTATGGGTGGCATGGCGATCTTTGGAAGCTACATCGGGAAAGAGCGTTCCCTTTTGGGAGAATCCGTAAATATCATTGTTTTAGATACGTTTGTAGCAGTTGTTGCAGGCATGATTATGTTTCCTGCCTGCGATACCTATAATCTTGAAGTGACTGCGGGACCAAGCCTTTTGTTTGATACGATGGCGAGTGTGTTTAACCATATGCAGGGCGGACGCTGGTGGGGTGCGCTGTTTTTCCTGTTCATGGTGTTTGCTGCCATGTCAACGGTATTTGGAGTATGTGAGAATCTGCTTGCCATGATCCGGGAACTGACGGGCTGGTCACGTCCGGTGGGATGTATTGTCTGCGGGATTGGGACGTTTCTTGTGGCATTGCCAACGGCGCTGGGGTACAGTCTGATTCGTTTTCAGCCGTTTGCAAAAGGCACGGCATGGCTGGATTTGTGGGATTTTATTGTGTCTAACAATGCGATGCCGCTCGGCTCACTGATACTGGCGCTGTTTTGCTGTACACGCCTGGGATGGGGGTGGAACAATTTCCTGCAGGAGGCCAATGCGGGAAAAGGCTTAAAAATCAAGGCATGGATGAAACCGCTGTTCTGTTATTTTGTGCCTGTAGGGATTTTATTTATTTATATTTATGGAATGTTCACATTTCCGTGGCATTAGAAGAAAAGAGGGACAAAAATTATTCTGTCCCTCTTATTTTTATGCGATAAGCTTTGGGAGAGGCCCCTTTTTTCTTATGAAAGGTTTTTGAAAAATACAGCCCATTATCAAATCCGACGGAATTTGCAATGGCGGTGATCGAAAGATTTGAGTGTTCCAACAGATAGCATGCCTGTTTCATGCGAAAATCCGTGAGGTATTCTTTTGGGGACTGCTGCAGCACCAGTTCAAAGGAACGGAACAGATGGCTGCGGCTTAAACCGACGTAGGCGGCAATATCTTCCACTGTGATCGGGTAGGAGTAATTGGCGCTGATATATTCGATACTTTTCTGGACGTAGGTTGCGGCTGTCAGCTGCGTTTCTTTTTGGGTGGAAGATTTTAGAAAGAGCGCCAGCGTGGTATAGAGCCGGCCGGTCATTTCAACGGCATGTTCAAATCCGTTTCCTCTGGCATCATAGATATGCAGAAGCTGACGTTTGACTTCTTCGCCGTTGGGAACTGCATGAATACATGGATGTTTGCGGGAAAAATCGGTTGCCTGCAGAATTGTGGCAGCGTCACTTCCGGTAAATCCGACCCATGCATATTCCCATGGCGTTTTTGTATCGGCACGGTAGATGATCTCCGTATTCGGATACACAAGAAAGGCATCTTCGGCAGAAAGAAAATGGGTTTCGTTGTTGACTTCGTATGTGCCTTTTCCCGAGATCACATAGTGAATCAGGTAGTGGTCGCGGATTCCGGGTCCCCACTGATAGCCGGCATCGCATAGCTGGTATCCGACATTATAGACAGACAGGGAAACAAGTTCTTTTGCAGTTGCTTTGTAGGAATTTTTATATTGATCATTCATTGGAAATGCTCCTTACACGATTCTAGTATTGAGTTTATACGTTTTTTTATGCACATGCAACATTTTTACATGTTTTTTCTACATTTGGTTCTGTACATTAAGAGCCGGGAGCGATAGAATAGGGGTATCAGAAGAAAACAAAAGCACAGAAAGGGAGAGTGGAATTATGGCAATTTTAGTTACTGGTGGAGCAGGCTATATCGGAAGTCATACCTGTGTGGAACTGCAGAATGCGGGATATGATGTCGTTGTTCTGGATAATCTGTCAAACGCTTCAGAAAAGTCACTGGATCGTGTGGAGGCACTGACCGGAAAGAAAGTTACATTTTATAAAGGAGATATCCTTGATCGTGACATCTTAAATAAAATTTTTGCAGAGCAGAAGATTGAAAGCTGTATTCATTTTGCAGGACTGAAGGCTGTCGGAGAGTCTGTGGCAAAGCCTTGGGAGTATTACAATAACAACATTGCAGGAACTTTAACACTGGTTGATGTTATGCGTCAGAACGGATGCAAGAACATCATTTTCTCTTCATCTGCAACCGTATACGGCGATCCGGCAGAAATTCCGATTACCGAGAACTGCCCGAAGGGACAGTGTACCAATCCTTACGGATGGACAAAGTCCATGCTGGAGCAGATTTTATCAGATATCTACAAGGCAGATAATGAGTGGAATGTGATCCTGCTTCGCTACTTCAATCCAATCGGAGCACATCCAAGCGGAACCATGGGGGAGAATCCAAACGGCATCCCGAACAACCTGATGCCTTACATTACACAGGTCGCAGTTGGTAAGTTAAAAGAACTCGGTGTATTCGGAAACGATTATGATACTCCGGATGGAACCGGTGTGCGCGATTATATCCACGTTGTTGATCTGGCAAACGGACATGTAAAGGCATTAAAGAAGATCGAAGAGAACGCCGGACTTTGCATTTACAACCTTGGTACCGGACACGGCTACAGCGTGCTTGATATCGTAAAGAATTTTGAGGAAGCAAACGGCATTAAGATTCCATACAGCATCAAGCCTCGCCGTCCTGGCGATATTGCAACCTGTTACTGTGACCCGGGCAAGGCAGAACGTGAACTTGGCTGGAAAGCACAGTACGGAATTAAGGAAATGTGTGCGGATTCCTGGAGATGGCAGAAGAACAATCCAAACGGTTATGAGGATTAATTAAAAAAGAGGGAAAAGTCTTATTTTCGAATTTGTTTGAATATTTTTGAAAAATATGAAAAATATGCTTGACGAAGCGTGGGGTGTATGCTATTATAATACACGGTTCGTTGGTCAAGCGGTTAAGACGCCGCCCTCTCACGGCGGAAACACGGGTTCGATTCCCGTACGGACTGCTGAGTTATCAATCCAGTGTTTATACAGATTCTTGCGAAACTGTTGTAGACACTGGATTTTTGTTTTCTTATATGGTCATATATGAAACCGAAACGTCGGGTTAGAATGTCGAAACAAGATTACCTATGAGATAATGGGGATAAAAGTTATGCACTTAGTAAAATTGGAAGAGATTCCTGGTGCTAAAGAAGAATTGAAAAAAATTCGCAAACGATTCTACGATTGGATGAAAGATCCTTCTGCATTTTCAGAGTAATTCACAAAATACCCAAGAAACCTTGCAAAACAGGGCATTTCTTGTCAGCAGGAGGTATATTATGACATCAATTCGTGTTTTATTCGTATGCCACGGCAGGGCTATGGAAAGTCAGTAAAATCAAGGCTTTAGGGGGCATTACTTGGGTATATCGTGGCAAGTGTAGTAGTAAGGGACTACGGTAATACTACGAATGAGGGAATGCAAACAAGCCGATGTAGAAGTACAAATTTTAACGGTAGTAGCAATCGTTAGAATGTAAGGGCTATCGTTATATAGTGTGCAATCGTTGAAATGTTCAGCAGTATCGTGTAAAATGAATATCTAATTGGATATGAACATATAATATTAATGCAGCCATAAGCTGCGATTTGAACTTATTTTGACATTGACAAGCGGCTCATTTGGATGTATATTTTAAGTACAGTAAGAGATTACTGCAAATGTTTGTTGCTACTCGATATGCAACTCAAACAAGGTCGAGTTCAAATGTTTGTCGCTACTCGATATGCGACTTAGAAAAGGTCGAGTTCAAATGTTTTGAGGTTCCATTCGAGAGGATGGGGCCTCTTTTTAACGATAGGAGAAGAAATGGAAATAGGACATTTTTATTATATTGATGATCAGTACTTTAAGGATTTTCCAGATCCTTATTTGATGCAGAATAAGGAAAAAGTAAATGGACAGTTGCATGACAGACCATGTTTTTACGCATTCCAGGATAGTAATACTCAGCTATTTTGGATGATTCCGTTTTCGTCACAGGTTTCTAAATTTAAGGGGATTTATAATAAGAAAATGCAAAAGTACCATAGGTGCGATACAATTGTTTTTGGAGAAGTACTTGGTCATGAGAAGGCTTTTTTGATTCAAAATATGTGTCCGATTACAGAAAAATATATGAAAAATGAGTATTTGGACTCTGCTGCCAATATACCAGTTCGTGTTGATGGTAGATTGGAAAAGGAATTGAAGGATAAGGCAGGGAAAGTATTAGTGTTGCAGAGAAAGGGCGCAAAGCTGATTTTTCCAGATGTCCTTAGTATAGAACAGGAATTATTATAATAGATGGAAATATCTATGTCGGATAAAGAGAGGTGCTGTGCCAGTTGGCAGGCATCTTTTTCTTTATAATCCGCGTGGTATATTTCGCACATTTTTATTGACAAGAGATTGTTGAGGTGGTGTTTTTATAACATAAGAGCGAAATATATCACATAACGAAATCTATGCAGATGGAACTGCTATAAGATTATGAACGAGTATCCCGAAGGTGTTATTGTCGCAGATGTCCTTGACGGTTGCGGCGATAATCTACAGGTGACCTATTCTGATAATTGGAAAAGAATCATCAATGGAGACCTTGCCGGAGGAAAAAACGGCACATGCAAACAGTCTATTGCTTGCAGGAAAATCAAGGCTTTAGGGGGCACTGACAATTGCGTTTGTACCCTCATTGTACCCTCCCCCCCATTTTTGAAAAGTGACCGGACTACCCTCGATAAATCCTGCTAAGAATCTGACCTTTTTGACCTGTTTAGGTGAAATTAGTCGGATTTTTTTAATATAGTCATTTTGAAATTTAATTTAGTCAAAACAACAAAAAACGACTAAATTAAAACTATTGACGACATAATTAAAAAAGAATATCATGTATATAGTTAATTTAGTTGTCAAAGATTGCACAGTCTGGTCTGAATGGTCAGTTTAGAACTCCAAGACATATCATCCGTATGATGGTGGAAATGATGAATCCATCAAGTGATGAAGTAATCTGTGATCCGGCTTGTGGTACATCAGGATTCCTGGTTGCTGCCGGCGAGTATTTGAAGGCGAATAAGAAGGATGAGATTTTCTTCGATAAGCAGAAAAAAGATCATTATATGAATCACATGTTTTATGGATATGACATGGATAGAAGTATTAAATCTTGTGTTCTTCAAAAAAGGTTATGAGTAAGGCAAAATTCTGGCAGATGATTGGACGTGGAACACGACTTTGTCCTGGACTTCTTGATGGTGAAGATAAGCAGAAGTTTTATATATTTGATTTTTGTGGAAACTTTGAGTTCTTTAGAATGAATAAAGGCAAAGTAACCGCAAACATGATTGCACTTCAGGGAGCTATCTTTAATCTAAAGTTCGAAATTTCATATAAGCTTCAGGATATTGATTACCAGATTGATAGATTGATTGCTTACCGCAAGGCGCTAGTGAAGCAGATGAGTGAGAAAGTACAGGAATTACCGAGGGATAATTTTGCAGTCCGACAGCATTTGAAATATGTGGATTTATACGCAACAGAGGCAAATTATCAGGTGCTCACCTACGAGGATAGCACAAGCCTGGATAGCAGACAGATTTACTTTGTGAACCAAATCGTAGAATACATAGTTCATAATGGAATGATGAAAGATCTCTCTGTCTTGCAGGAGTCACCGTTTACAGATCAGGGAAGTGTGGTAGAGATATTTACTGATTTGACGGTGTGGATGGGAATCAGGAAGGTTATAGAGTCGATAAATGCCAATGCGGCAGCGTAAAAAATAATTAACAAAGGATTTCTAATTATTATGTCAAATGATACAGAATTTGATGCTGTTGTTTCATTTTGGTCTGAACGTGGAATGAATGTAAGTAGAGTACCGCGCTCTAATATATCAAACTCAAACCTATAGAAAGTGCCTGTATCTGTTGAAGAGAATGTTGTCAACTCTTCATCAGTAAAAGTGACAGAAAAGATAAGTGGTGTAGATAAAAATGAGCTCTATACCATTATAAACTGTGTTGGAAAAATGAACCATCATACTAGCAAATAACATAGTAGGCGATAAGAAGTCTATGAGTGCTAAAATCACAAAGCAATATCCAAAGAATGGAACGCAACTTAACAAGATATTCAAGCCATTTTATAAGACACTTGCAAAAATAAAGAAATAACAAGAAAGAGGCCAGAACGATAAAGGATGGCACGATATCGCCTAAGTCGAAGGCAAGTTCTTCTAACTCTGGAAATATAAAGATAAAAATATGAAAAAAGTATTTGACAAAGAGTATTGTGTATGATAGTATAATACACGGTTCGTTGGTCAAGCGGTTAAGACGCCGCCCTCTCACGGCGGAAACACGGGTTCGATTCCCGTACGGACTGTTACTATTATAAATATAATAGCCCAACCCGAAAAAATGTTGTCGTATGACAGCATTTTTTTATTTAATCATAGGAAATTCCTTCCTATGATACGCTCCGCGAGCTGCGCATCCTCGCGGAAATAAAGTTTATGATGGAGAAACGGCGGCAGAGGCTTTGGAAAATGTGGAAACAGTTATTTCCGAATGGATAGAGACGGCAAAGGCTATTGGGCGGGAAATTCCAGTGCCAAAAGGAAAATTGATGTACGCATAATGAAAAATCCAGTGTTTTCATGGAATCATCCGTGAAAACACTGGATTTTTACGAAATAAACTTCTTTACAATTCAATGGTCAGTTCCACAGGACAGTGATCTGAACCGAACACATCGGTATGGATAGCTGCTCCGGTGAGACTGGAATCGAGCCGCCTGGAAGTGATGAAATAATCGATCCGCCATCCGGCGTTTTTCTCGCGGGCTTTAAAGCGGTAGGACCACCAGGAATAAATGCCCGCGGCATCCGGATAAAAATAGCGGAAGGTATCCGTAAAACCGGCGTTTAAAAGTTCGGTTATTTTTTCCCGTTCTTCATCGGAAAAACCGGCATTTTTGCGGTTGGTCTTTGGATTTTTCAGATCGATCTCCGTGTGTGCAACATTTAAATCGCCGCAGAGAATGACCGGCTTTTTGCTGTCGAGCTGAAGAAGATAAGCGCGGAAAGCATCTTCCCATTCCATGCGGTAGGGAAGCCGCGCCAGTTCGTTCTGGGAGTTTGGAGTGTAACAGGTGACAAGGTAGAAGCTGTCATATTCGAGGGTGATCACCCGGCCTTCGGTATCGCAGATTGCGGTGCCGATGCCGCGTGTGACCTGAAGAGGTTCGTGTTTTGCAAAGATTGCCGTGCCGGAGTAGCCTTTTTTCTCGGCATAATTCCAGTATTGGTGGTAGCCCGGCAGATCAAGTGCGATCTGTCCTTCCTGCAGCTTGGATTCCTGGATGCAGAAAAAATCGGCATCTGCGGCATGAAAATAATCGAGAAATCCTTTTTGCACACAGGCGCGCAGCCCGTTAACGTTCCATGAGATAAGTTTCATTTCTGATGTCCTCCTGAGTTGCTTTTATACAAATTATATACATATGGGAAAGAAAGTACAAGTCTTGTTACTGCTTGCAGGGGAACCGGGGAACAATAACCAGGCTTCTGAAAAAAGTACTTGACGCATGGCCTGTGCTATGATAGTATAATACACGGTTCGTTGGTCAAGCGGTTAAGACGCCGCCCTCTCACGGCGGAAACACGGGTTCGATTCCCGTACGGACTGCTGAAGTTCTTACCTGATTGGGTAAGAACTTTTTGTTTTATGAAAGAAATACACAAAATCCCTTGAAATCAGGGAAAAAGAGTGATATGATAACAAAAGTAACATAGAAACTAAGGTTGAGAGAGGGCAGATGTCCTCTCTCAAATTTTTGTGAAAATGTGTTTTATGTCAAAGAAAAGAGGTGGTAATATGTCAAAGGCAAGTACTTATGAGGCAAAGACAGAACAACTGATTCTTCCGATTCTGGAGCGTATGCAGTTTGAACTGGTAGATGTAGAATATGTCAAAGAGGGAAGCATGTATTATCTGCGGGCGTATATTGACAAAGAGGGCGGCATTACAATCAACGATTGTGAGGCGGTGGCACGTGAGATGAATGAACTGCTCGACCGTGAAGATTTTATTCCGGATTCCTATACATTTGAGGTAAGTTCTCCGGGACTTGGCAGACCTTTAAAGAAAGAAAAAGATTATGTCCGAAATATGGGCAAAGAAATTGAGATCCGTACCTACCGTGCAATCGACCGCTGCAAGGAATTCACAGGAATTTTAAAAGCGTATGATGATACATCTGTGACGATTGCAGATGAGAACGACAAAGAGACCACCTTTTTAAAGACAGATATTGCACTGATCCGACAGGCAATTGATTTTTAGGACAATGACTTATAGAGCAGTTTATAGAAAAGCCCGTTTTGCGGAGGTAAACTGCGCAGGAGATATCGCTTATGCGATACCTCATATGTGGAAAACACGATAAATATATATGGAGGATAAAAATCATGAATAATGAGTTATTGGATGCGTTAACGATACTGGAGAAGGAGAAAAACATCAGTAAAGAAACGCTGCTGGAGGCAATTGAAAATTCCCTTTTAACTGCCTGCAAAAATCACTTTGGAAAGGCTGACAACGTAAAAGTTGTGATTGATCCGGATACCTGCGAATATCATTGTTATCAGGAAAAAACAGTGGTAGAGACCGTGGAAGATCCGATTGAGCAGATCTCTTTGCAAAATGCCCAGATGATCAATGGAAAATATACATTGGGCGATATCGTTCAGGTAGAAGTAAAATCCAAGGAATTTGGCCGTATTGCAACACAGAATGCCAAGAACGTGATCTTACAGAAGATTCGTGAAGAAGAACGAAAAGTGATTTACGATGAGTATTTCAGCATGGAAAAAGAAGTCGTAACAGGTGTTGTTCAGCGTTATGTCGGACGCAATGTCAGCATTAATCTGGGAAAAGCAGATGCACTTCTGACCGAAAGCGAGCAGATCAAGGGCGAAACATTCCAGCCGACCGAACGTATCAAAGTGTATATCCTGGAAGTAAAGGCTACTTCCAAGGGACCGAAGATTCTTGTATCAAGAACCCATCCGGAACTGGTCAAGAGACTGTTTGAGTCCGAAGTTTCCGAAGTACGTGATGGCATTGTTGAGATCAAGGCAATTTCACGTGAGGCAGGAAGCCGTACCAAGATTGCTGTATGGTCCAATGATCCGGATGTTGATCCGGTTGGTGCCTGTGTCGGATTAAACGGTGCACGTGTTAACGCGATCGTCAATGAGCTGCGCGGAGAGAAAATCGATATTATTACCTGGGATGAGAATCCTGCCATCCTGATCCAGAATGCATTAAGTCCTGCAAAGGTGATTTCTGTTATTGCAGATGCGGATGAAAAAGCAGCAAAGGTTGTTGTTCCGGACTACCAGTTATCCCTTGCAATCGGCAAAGAAGGACAGAATGCCCGTCTGGCTGCCCGTCTGACCGGATTCAAGATCGATATCAAGAGTGAGACACAGGCAAGAGAGTCCGGGGATTTCCTTGATTATGAGAACGATTATGAAGACGATGAATATGACGATAATTATGAGTATGATGAGGAAGGCTATTACAAAGATCCGGATGCAGCAGAGGAGACTTCTTCCGATGAAGAGCTGGCAGAAGAAGCACCTGTAGAAGAAACACCGGTAGAAGAAACTTCCTCTGAGGAGTAATTATGGCAAATAAAAAAATTCCATTGCGCAAGTGTGTTGGATGTAATGCAATGAAGGAAAAGAAGGAAATGATCCGTGTGATCAAAACACCGGAAAATGAAATTGTACTGGATGCCACCGGTCGCAAAAACGGCCGTGGGGCATACATCTGTGCAGATCCTGAGTGTCTTCGCCTGGCAAGAAAATCCAAAGGACTTGAGCGCTCCCTTAAGACTGCAATTCCGCAGGATGTGTATGAAAGTCTGGAAAAGGAGATGAGTACACTTGCATAATGATCCCGTATTATCCATGCTTGGAATAGCAGCAAAGTCTGGAAATGTTGTAAGCGGTGAGTTTTCTACAGAAAAAGCAGTAAAAACAGGTCATGCATATCTCGTGATTGTCTCTGCGGAGGCATCCGGGAACACAAAAAAGAGTTTTTGTAATATGACGGATTTTTACCATGTGCCATGCTACTGTTACGGAAGCAAGGAAGCACTTGGACGCTGTATCGGAAAAGAATTCCGTGCATCACTTGCCGTGACAGATGAGAATCTGGCGAGGGCCGTAGAAAAGAAGCTCAAAGAGCGCACCGTATAAAAATATAAAACTGAATAACGGAGGTAAATTCATTTATGGCAAAAATGAGAGTTCATGAACTCGCGAAAGAGTTAAATATAAAATCACAGGATATTTTGGATAAATTAAAAAATACAAAGTTTGACGGAAAAAGTGCATCCAGCAATATGGAAGATGAAGCACAGGCACTGATCCGCGGAGCTTTTGCAAAAGAGACAAAATCGGCAGCAGATGCAAAAAAACCGGAAGCTGCAAAGACTGGTGCAGGAAAACCAGCGGATGGAAAGGAACGTCCAAAGAAGAAATCCAGCATCACAGCCGTATTTAATGCACAGTACAGCAAACAGTCCAGAAAGCCGGCAAACGGAAATAACAACAACCGTGGAAACGGAAATGGAAACGGTAATAACAGAAGACGGGAGGACAATAAGCGTCCGGCACAGCACAGCATCATTCGTCCGCGTCCGGTCGGGGAGCGTGCTATGCGTCCGATCAGTGAGCGTACGCCTTCGCCGACAGCGGATCTTGAAGTAAGTAAGCCGGCAAACAATAAACCGGCAGAAAACACAAATACCCGCAACAGCCAGGAAAACCGCGGAAACAACAATCATTCCGGTGGCGAGAGAAACAACAGACCGCAGAATGACAGAAACAATGACAGAGGCGGGGAGAGAAATAATAACCGTCATCAGGGAGATAGAAACAATAACAATCGTCCGAACGGAGACAGAAACAACAGCCGTCCACAGAACGACAGAAACAATAACGGCAGAAAGAACCGTTTCAGTAAAGAGCCGGCAGCAGTTGCAGCACCGGAAGAAATCCGCGGAAAGGACTCCCGTGGAAATAATGACCGCCGCAATAACAACAATAATCATCGGAAAGATCATGATAAACTCGGCGGAAAGAAACAGGAAAATTATGTAAACCTTGAGAAGCACGGCGGCAGAAAGAAACCACAGCAGCAGCCGAAGCCGAAGGAAGATGAAAATGTAATCAAGACGATCACACTTCCGGAAAAGATGACAATCCGTGATCTGGCAGACAAGATGAAACTGCAGCCATCTGCCATTGTAAAGAAACTCTTTATGAAGGGTGAAATGGTAACGGTAAATCAGGAAGTAGATTTTGAGACAGCGGAAGAAATCGCACTGGAGTTTAACTTTATCTGCGAGCCGGAGGAGAAGATTGATGTCATCGCGGAACTCTTAAAAGAGGATGAAGAAGATCCGAAGAATCTGGTTCCACGTCCACCGGTTGTCTGTGTTATGGGTCATGTCGATCATGGTAAAACATCCCTGCTGGATGCGATCCGTTCCACACGTGTGACAGACCGCGAGGCCGGTGGTATTACCCAGCATATCGGTGCATCTGTGGTGTCCATCAATGGACAGAAGATCACATTCCTGGATACTCCTGGTCATGAGGCATTTACCGCAATGCGTATGCGTGGTGCAAATTCTACCGATATTGCAA
>ERZ1034763.167-NODE-167-length-38082-cov-10.532806_pt1 | contig 38082 bp, 60 predicted proteins | sample MGYA00520701_ERZ1034763 | MGnify/ENA primary metagenome ERZ1034763 (study PRJEB33766, sample SAMN09781707) | gut metagenome | biome: gut microbiome | host: Homo sapiens | place: Madagascar | study: EMG produced TPA metagenomics assembly of the PRJNA485056 data...
TGGCGCTCTGGCTGCCCTTGACGGCCTTGATGGTGTACGTGCCCTTTTTCCGCACACGGAACGTCCATTTCCCACTGACCTCGGAAGCGGAGTAGACCTTATCCCCTAGCGTGGCCGTTACCGTCGATCCGGTAGGAGCCGTCACGACAATATCTGCATAGAAGATGGTTCCGCCATACCCCACACGAAAAATATTTGCCATCACAAAACTCCTCTCAAAATCACACGGATGGGCAGGTCAATAGTGGGCACCTCGCCGTAGGCCAGGATATAGGCCACTCCCGCCGCCTGTCCGCCGTCCTGGAACAGCGCGGCCTGCAAAGCCTCCACCACCTCTGTCGAGGGATTAACCGGCGGAAGATACTCCTGATTGCTGTCCGCCGTAATGCCCGCCAGCGCCAGCGTATACTTGGGCCAGTCGCCCGACGTGTCCCACCCGCTGGCCAACAGCGTCACCGAGACCGTGGAAACCTTGATCTCCACATCTCCCGTCTGACCGTTGACAGAGGTGACGCCGTTGGGAATCGCCGCCACATATTCGGCGTAGCTGTCGATCGTGCTCGATTCGGGCACAGACACGCCTTTTGCCTCAATGGCGGCCCGCAGCGCCGTTTTGGCGCTTTTCAGGCGATCGACCTCGTTGCTAATGCTCATTTCTCACCTCAGATCGCCGCCAGAGCCAGCTCGATCGCGTTGGTCAGACTCACCGTGCCGCCGGAGGTAAAACCGGCAGCGATGACCACAGACGTAGTCGTCAGGCCGTCGATGGTCTCTTCCACAGCGCCGTTGTTGGGCATGGTGCCTACCGTCAGCGTGCCCTCGGCGTCCACAAATTTGTCGCCGTCCAGCACGTGGGGGGCGGTGGCCGTAACGCCGGAAACATCTTGATACTCGACAGGGATCGCGCCAACAGATACCTTGCTCAGCACCTTGCCCGCCGTCGGCTCAACGACCTGGGCCGCCTTGCTGGGCGTAACGCTCTTTTCCTCCAGCACGATCTTGACGCTGCCCTTGCCGCTGTGCTTACCGGCAGGCACCGTATACTCCTGATTGCCGGTGGAGGCATCCAGGGTCTTGCTGACCGTGCCGTTATCCGGCATGGTGCCGGTGCCGGTGCTGCCGTCAGCCTTAACGAAGATCTTGTTGGCCAGCACATCGCCCTCTTCGGCGGTCGTGGAGGAAACGTCCTGATAGTTGTCGGGGATCGCCGCCACCGTCACGCCGGACAGGCCATAGTAGCCCTGGTCGGGCACCGCGCTCTGCTGCTGCTTGGTGGGGGTGATCGTCTTCGACTGCAGCTGATAGTTGCCGCCGCCAGCCACGCCCTTGACGGTACCCGTACCGTTGTGATAGCCCTCGGGGATGGTGTAGCTCTCGCCCTCCTTGACGTTGGCGTCGATAGCCCCCTGATTTTTGATCGCCGCCGCCTTTGTGGCAAGCGCGTCCAGCTTGTCCGTAGCAGTAGCCAGTCCGAGGCCTACCAGCCAGTTGCGGATCGTATTTCTTGCAGTTTGCAGTCTTGTAATTTCAGTCTGAGTGCTCATAACGGCTCCCTCCTTTAGATGGTCGCCAATAAGGCGTTGATGTTCCCCACTTCGGTGTACACTGCTGCCGCCGAAATAGGCTTGGTGTTGTCCTGCTCTACTTTGCTGGCAATGTCCACCTCCAGCGCGCGATCGGTCACCTTCAGACCGGCGCCCACGGTGTCAAAGGGCTTGTCCGCCAGCTCGTCCCAGCTTCCCGCGCCGCCCACAGAGGTTGGCATGGCTACTTTACCGGCCAGACTGGCCGTGTCCCTGACCGCACCCGACAACCCCGCCGCAGGCCGCAGTGTCGCCCTAAGCTCGCTCATGTCATCGTCACCTCCGGCAACAGCTCAAAATCGCTGCACGGCACCACGGTGTACACGTCCCGACCCGTCCGCAGCTCCACGTCGTACTTATACGTGCCAAAATCGAGCCCCGCCGTGTCCTCCGGAGCCAGCCGGAAAACCGTGCCGCCCGTCAGCTCCTTCTCCACCACGGCCGCCGAGGCCTTGGACGGGTATTTCCGCACCGTCAGCAGCAGCTTGTCGCCCTCCTGCATCACGTAGTCCTCGCCCGTCACGCTGTTGGCGATGGCCACGCTGATGGTGGCGCTGTCGCCCCGCGTCAGGCGGATCACGTCGCCGCAAATCTCGATCACGCGCTCACCTCCTATAGATCCTTCCGCAGAATGCACCGCAGCGGGATATCCACCGTTGGCTTGTCGCCCCAGGCCTTGAAGATCACCGTGTTGGCGCTCTGCCCGCCGTTGACCACCCGCGCATCCTGCCAGGCGTCCAGCTGCTCCAGCGTCATGTCGGGGTCGTCGTACCAGTCCTGCACGCTGGTGGTCGTCACCCCCTGCACCGCCGCCGTGTACAGATAAGGCGCCGCATCCCCCGTCCACCCACTGGCCAGCAGGGTCACAGAGACGTCGGAGGACTTGTTGACCTTGTTCTCCACTTCCGCCAGCGCCGCATAAAACGCCGCCTCCGTGCCCGTATACCCGCCTTCCTGGGCCGATTCATAAGCACCTTTGCCGGTGTCGCCCTTGGGGCCCTGCGGACCGGTAGGACCGGCTTCGCCCTGCCCGCCCTGCGGACCGGTATCGCCTTTCTCACCCGTGTCACCCTTATCACCCTTTTCGCCCTTCAGCGCCGCCAGCTGCGCGGCAGTGAAATCGGCATAGGTGAAGGGATCGCCTTTTGGGCCCTGAGCGCCGGTGTCGCCTTTGTCACCTTTTTCTCCCTGTTCGCCCTGGGGGCCTTGCGGGCCCTGCGCTCCGGTGTCTCCCTTGTCACCCTTTGAGCCGGTGGCTCCCGTGTCGCCCTTGGGTCCCTTAAACGGGATTCCCTCTCCGTCGGCAGGCCAGCTGATGCCGTTCCAGATGTACAGCAGGCCATCAGCCTCTACAATGTACGCCTTGCCCGCGTCATCAACGGTCAGGCCGATGGGCAGATCGGCATGCGTCGCCACAGAGCCGGACAAGGCCAGATCCGCGCCAGGGGGGCCTTGCGGGCCCCGCAGGCCAGTGGCGCCTTGATCGCCCTTATCGCCCTTCTCTCCCTGTTCACCCTGCGGACCGACAGGGCCTTGCGCTCCGGTATCGCCCTTGTCACCCTTGTCACCCTTATCGCCCTTGTCGCCTTTCTCGCCTTTTTCTCCGGCGCCGATCGGGCCCTGCGGGCCGGTAATGCGTTTCGTTCCGGAGGTGAGGTACAGGTAACTGCCCACCACCTCTACGCCGTCGGCCTTTTCCCCGATCGCCGCGTCCAACTTTTCCGCGTTCTCGTTCAGGTCGGACACCAGCACGGGATCAGTCGCCTCCGGCTTTTTCAGCCCCAGATTGCTTGTGGTCGTCATAGCGCCCTCCTTATCTGCGGCCAAGGATCACCGTTACGCTGTACTCCTTCGTCATCGAGTTATAGGCCGCCGATGCGTCCAGCACCACGTTGTAGCTCCCCTGCACCGGCACGGGAATGCTGCCGTCCGCGATATCCACTGTGCTGAACTCCTTTGGCATCGTGCCCAAATCGGGCACGGCCGTGTCCTCTGCTGTCAGCACCTTTGTCATGCTGGCGTTCAGCGTCCCGCGGCTCATGTTTTCGCCGAAGAACGCAATGTTGATGGCGTTCTGGGTCTCCATGCCTCTGTCAAATACGATCTGCATACTGTTTCCTCCTAACTGTTGTTGTGATAGCTGATAGCCGCGTTCAGCGCGGACTTCAAACTCCCGCTCCCCTCAAACAACGCCGCCTTGACGGAATCGCCCTTGCTCTGCGCCGCCGGAAGCGTCCCGTGGCCGCTGCGGTTGGAGATCGCCGTCCGCACCGCGTTGAAGGTCGTGGCGTAGATCGTTCCGCCGGAGCTAACGCCGGAATAGGAATAGCTGCCGCCCTCCGCCTCCGCCAGCTCCTTGATCTTTGCCAGCAGATTGTTCCACCTGACAGCCGTCAGGTTGCTGATGGGCTGCCCCTTTTTGATGTTAGCCGCGTCCCACGTGGCACTTTGCCAGTAAAACGGGTCAATGGTCTTCTTCGTGGCCACAATCTCCGCATACACGCGGTCGCTGGTGTAGGTGTAATAGGGGGTGTCGGTGTTCTGCGATGCACTGGTGCTGCTGGGCGTCGTCGCGCCGGACGACCGGTAGAACCGGAATCTGTACGGTTTCTGATACCCCGATGTCAAACCGATGCTGCGCACCTCCACCCTGGAGTTGCTGTTGACCGTGATGGCGTGATACGCCTTGTCCCGCACGTCAGACTTTGCCACACCGTCCACGTAGATCATGGCGCTGCTCACGCCTGCGCCCAGCTTGATATAGGCCGTAGTGGTCGATTCCGTCGCAAACAGCTTGATGTACCGCGTCCCGCTGCTGTACACATCAGGATCTCCGTCCTCAAACGTCTTCTTGACGCTGGAAAAACTACTGGATGTGTACTCGACAAAGTAGAACGGGCCTCCGTAGCCGTCCTCATAGGTCAGCCGGATCAGGCTGGCGTTGGTGTTCTCCCGCACATACAGCGTCGTGGAGGTGTTCCTCCCCGTAATACTGTCCGTGTTGGCCGTAGACGTCGAGTTGGCATACCGCATCGTGTAGCTGCTGACACCGGTGCCGGTGCGGAAATAAATGGGGTTGGAACTATAGGAGCTGCCTGCGGTAGCGTAGACGGTAATATTACGGGTCGTGCTTGTCCCGACGTACTTGTCGGACGTAAGATCCCAGTCGTTTCCGGTCTCGCTGCACTTTGCCCGCGCGCCGGAATAGCCGTTCTCATAGCTGATGGTGTCGATCCAGCAGTTGGCGCCTGTCGTCACATACCAGGACGTGCCCGTCGTGGTCGAGATCGTCTGCGGGAATCGGTCGTCGCCGGAAACATGCACCACATAGGAGTTGATACCTGCTCCCGTTCGGAATGTCAGCAGTGTTGACATGGCTCACCTCACCCAAACACAGCCGCGCTTCCCGCGCCGGACAGGATATCCGCCCATGATTTCTCCGTGGTAACGCCTCCCGATATTAGCGAGACTTTCGCGCCGCCCACCGTCACATACGAGCCGGAGCCGCCTACTCGCACCGTTGTGCCGCAGCTGATGGAGTTGGCCGTGAACGCGGAGGCGTACAGCTCGCTCAGGCTGTGGCTGGCGTCCGAAATCACTCCGTACGGGATATACCCGCCCGCTGCGTAAGACGTTCCGCCGACGATCTTATTGGCCGACAGCGTACCGATCTGCGCATTGGACACCGTCAGGTTGTCAATGTTGGCGCCGGATACGTGCAGGTCGGTGGCGTCTATCTGCGACGCCACCAGCTTGCCGTTTACGTTGACGGCGTTCACATTCAGATCTACTGTGTCCGAGCTGATCTCCACTCCGCCGCTTTTCAGCGTGAAGGTGGAGCCTCCGGTGCCGCTGGACACCTCCAGCGTAATGCTGTCCACCGTCTGGTTGATCATGCTCTGGGCCTCGTTGCCGTCGATCTTTCCGCTGATCTGTGTCCGCAGCTCGCTGGCCGTCACTTCCAGCGTGGCCACGTTGCCCTTCACGTCGCCGATCTCGCTGTGGATGCCCTCGATATCCACTTCCAGTTTGTGATAGGCTCGGTACGCGGCAAACTCTCGCCGTTTGCTCTGCGGCGCGGGTTTTCGCCCCGTCCCGCCGGTGCATTCATAGGTGGCGCGGACCCAGCCGCCCGCCCAACTCACCGTCATGCGGAAGATGGGCAGCGTCCGCGTGTCGCCGTCGCTGCCGACCACCTGGATCATGTCACCCGGCTCAATAGACCAGTCGCACACCGCGTCCACCTGGTTCGGCGTGTAGGCCGGAAAGGCGATCAGACGGTTATACAGGCTCTGGGCCTTCCCCCGTATCTCCGCCTCCGTGGAGCCGTACAGCAGGGGATTGTCCATCACCTGATACTCGTTGCCGCTGCCGCCCGCCGGCACCATCACCCCCAGGTCATTGTTGACCACCATCACGTGCAGGGCCTCCACCGCCGGCGTGGCGTATTCCGCGGGGGAATCGCCGAAGTGCTGGCTGCGCGTCAGCGTCACGCTCTGCTGGGCGAACCACATTAGCTCCAATTCGCCGTCTCGGCTCATGCGGGCATAGGAACAGGCCGTCTCCGCGATCCAGCCCAGCACATCCTTGCCCACAAAGCCGTTTCCGGCCACGGGAGCAGACGCGATGGACACGTCGCTGCCTGGAAATGTGGCGGTTTTCAGTGTCACGCCCACTTCTGCGCAGAGTCTTTGCAGCAGCTGCCCCCGGGTCATGGGCCACTTCAAACCGGCCCACCAGTCGTCCACGTCCACGTTGAACTTCTGCATCCCGTCCAGCGCCTCGCAGCTGATATTTGCCACCCGCCGCTGCTCCGGCGTGTTGAAGAAAAATTCACCCAGCGGCACATACTCATACTTGTCCACGCCGCTTGCCGTGAATTCGTACCCCGCGCCCTCCTGATAGCTCAAGCTCCTGCCCGCCCATCGGGCGAGCTTATCCGCCAGAAACGCGCTGATCCCGCCGTTGGACAGCTCACCCCACGTCTTGCTGGAGACCTGCTCCCACGTCTCCGTGCTCAGGCTGCTCCACGTGACAGGACTGCCCAGCGGCGTCAACGTGCCGTCCGCGCTTACCGTGGCGCCCCACGCCGTGCCGTTCCGGTCTCCGGCGTACAGAGTGCCGCCCACCAGTACCAGACAGTCCGGCGAGAAAGCGGGCTGCGCGTTCGCCGCCGCGCCGTTCACCGTCAGGAAGGGTGCGGCTCCATGGGCAGCGATGGTCAGCGCACCGGCCGTGCCGTAGCCATACACCACAGCCGCCTTGCTCTCCGGCATTGTCCACTCGTCCGTACCGACCAGAGCCCCCAGCGCAACACGGCATTTTCCAAATTCGAATCCGCTCAGCAGCCCGTGATAATTCAGCACCGTGGTCTTCAGCTCCGCCGACACGCACTTGCCAACCGTCACGTCGGTCTCCTCGTTCAGTGGGTAAGTAACATCGACGCCGTCCACATCCTCGCCTGTCAGAAACGTGCCGTCCGCGAACTTGAGAAAAGCCCGCTTCTCCACCGTCTCCGACATGGCCGCGGCATGAAACGCCGCGCTTGCCTGATACAACCGCCCACCTCCTTAGTACTCGATGAATGCGTATCGGATAGGCATGTAAACCAGGTCGCTCCCCGTGTTCCGCATCAGCTGATACTTAATATCCGGCACATAGCAGCGCCCCGTCTTGTATTGCTGGGTCTCGTGATCCCAATACGTGATGGTCACATCACGCCTGGCATTGTTCGCCAGCCCCAGCAGTCCCGTAATGGCAGCCACATCCGCCCCCTTCAGCATCTGGGGTGTCTCAAACTCGATCTTTGTGCGGGTGTGGGGCAGCACCGTCCGGTGCAGCTCGCCCGTGGCGTCGCTGTCGCTGCCCTGGTCGATCCGCTGGTTGGGGGTGCACTGATAGGTCTCCGCCCGGATGTACTTCATGGGGAACACCGTGTTCCCCACCTTGATGAGATATCCCTGATAGGCCACGCCCTCACCCCCTCACCGCTTCATAGGCCTCCAGGCTCCGGCTGACCCACCGGCCCGCCTCGCTGCCGGGGCGGCCCAGGGTGAAGTCCTTCCGGGCCGTCCGCTCGCTGCTGTCGGCAATGGAGCGGACATAGTCCAGCATCCCCGTGTCCAGCAGCGCGCTCAGCACAGCCGCGGCAATGCCGTCCTGGATCTGCCCGTTGTTGGCCACCGCCGCGCTGTGGCCCATCCGACCCACCAGCTCCGGCGTTCCGTTCTCGTTGGCCCAGAACAGCCCCGCCGACTGCATCACGCCGCCTCCGGCAAGAGCAGGCGCCACGATCGACGCCGCCTGGGCGGAGGCGGCACTGAATGTGCCGTACGAACTGCTTCCGCCTCCGCCAGAGGCATCGAATCTGGCCCGAAGGCCGAAAAACTCCATCAGTGTTGCGATGGCGTTGTTCACCGTGCGGGAGATTGACTCGATCTTGCTGACCAGCGGTCCTCGAATCGTTCGTTCGAACCAATCCGGTATGCCGCTGATAAAATCTCCGGCGTCCTGCAGTGTCTCCTGAATGTCCTGGCATACGCCGTTTGTGAACGCCTGCAGGTCATCCATTACGCCCATCAGCTCCAAAATGTCGGCAATAGAGCTGAAAATGCCAAACATAGAAAAGTCCACGACCTTTGCGATCGCGTTGATCAGCGTCGTCGAATCCAGCCCCTTGCCGCTGAACAAATCGCCTATGACCTGATAGAGCTCGCCAACGCCCTCCTGGAAATCCGCAATGACCTGGCCAAGCTTGGCGCTTGCCGGTGCCAGCACGTTGTCCCACAGCCAGTCGATCACCGGCTCCAGATCCTCCAATGCGCTGCTCAGCGCGTAAAACGCGCTGGCGAGCTGATCCACCAGGACCGGCGCCAGCCTGTTTACTGTCCACACGGCCAGCGGCTCCAGCACCTTGTCATAGGCCATCCCCAGATAATCACTGATCACGCTACCCAGATTTCTTGCCGACTCCTTCAGCCGCCCCCAGGCGGCCTCCAGCTTGGAAAAGTCCATCTTGTCCACGGTCTCCTTCAGCCGCCGCAGGATCTTCTCCAGCGCCGTGCTGCTCTCTCCCGCCTCCTCCGCGGCGTCCCAGTCGATGCCGGTGATGCCGCCGGCCGCGTCGCCAATACCGCCGCTGCCGGATCCGCTGCCGCCGCTAACGGCGTCCGCGGCCTCGCTGGGCGTCTGCAGCATGTTCAGCTCGTCAAAGCTCATGGTGCCCAGCTTCTGGGCCGCCTTGGCGGCTTTCTCCGTGTTCTTGGCCGCGCCGCCCATGGCGTCGGACAGGTTGTCGCCCGCGTCGGCGGCGTCGTTGATGCCGCCCGCCGCTGCGCCGATGCCGCCCCCTGCCGCCGCCACTGTCTTGGTCTTGGCGCCGAACACGTTGGCAATGGCCTGGGCCACTCGCCCAGCCCACGCCGCGATCTTCTGCAGCACCGCCACCACCGCGTTCAGCAGCGGCAGAAACGCCGTGGCAATCGTCATCACAGCCTTGCCGAAAGCCTCTTGAATGTCGCCCAGGGCAAATTTTACCTGCTGCAGCCGCCCCGCCGGCGTCTGGGCCAGCGCCTGGTTCATGCCGCCCACGGATTCCTCCACCACCTGGGCCAGCACCGCGGCCCGCTGGGCCTCGTCGCCGTATTTCAGGATAGCCTCCTGAGCCGCTGTGAAGGAATAGCCGTACCGGCTCAGCGCGCCGGTCTGGCCGTTCATCACCTTGCCCAGCATGGTGGCGATGTTGGCGGCGTTCTCGCTGCTGGCCGCCATGCCGTACTGCTGGGCCAGCATGTCGTTCATCACCGGGATCAGCGTCTTCAGCGAGTCGCTCAGCCCCAGATACGTGGCTAACTCCACCGCGCCCGCCTTCGTCACCTCCGCGTCGATCACGCCCAGACGCTGCTGGGCGTCCGCCAGATCCAGCACGCTGCGCCACTGTTCCTTGGTGGCCCCCATGGTGTTTTTCATCACCTGAGCCAGCGCCGCGTTGTTTTCCTGCACCTCGTTAAAGGCCGCCGCCGCGTTCTTGGCGGCGCCTACAATGCCCGCCAGGCTCACGGCGATGCCCGCCGCCCCCAGCACCTTGTTCATGCCGCTGATGGCGCTGTTCAGCTTGCCGGTGGATCGGTTGATGGCGCTCATCATGCTGCCCATGGACTGGCTGGCCTTCTTCGACTGCGTCGTCACCGCCGAAAAGTCCGCACCCACGCGCAGCATCAGATTTTTGATCACACCCACGGTGTCCACCTCCTTTCTGTCAATTCTCCTCGCCGCCAAACATCCGGTTCAGCGCCGCCACCTGGCGGTACAGGGCGTCATCGTCCATAGCTTCGCCCTTTTCACGGCCTCCGTGGCGGGGGAAAAGGGTCTCCAGCGCCGGAGCATGCTTGGCAAACAAACATGCCCGCAGCGCCATGGCCATGCTGTAGATATTGACCTCCGTCAGCTCCTGCTCCTGCCGCCGCAGCTGCCCCGCCGCCTGCGCGTATACGTTCAGCTCGCGGACGGTCATCCGCTCCCACTCCGTGGGAGACAGGCCCACTTGGGCGGCCAGACTCAGGCTTCTTTCCCAGCTCCAGCCGCCGCCGGAGGGTTTTCCTCTTCATTCTCAGGCGCCTCCTTGGCGTCCTCATCCCCCTGCAGCGCCTCGCTCACGGCCTCCACCGCCTTGGTGTAGACCTCCAGCACCGGCAGCTCGTCCAGCATGTCCTCCACCTGGCTGGGCGTCAAACTGCTGTCCTGCACCGCCAGCATGCAGTACACCGCCGTAGCCATCAGATCATAGCGCTGCACGGCTTCCCGCATCTCCGGCACGCTGACCTTCGTCAGCGCGCAGAACTGCCGCATGGCCTTGTGGCTGAATTTCAGTTCCCTGGGCTTATCCAGATTCAAAATGACCATTGCCTGCCCCTCCTTACACGCTGGTCGTAGCCGCCAGGGTGGGCTTGCCGCTGACCTTCAGCGTCGCGTCAAAGGTGATGGCGTCATCCACGTCCGCGGCGGTGGTGAACTTGGTCACGCCCGCCTTAAAGCTCCAGGTCTTGCCGATCTTGGCGGGGAATACGATCTCGCAGTCCACCACGTCGCCGCTCTCCATCAGCTCATACATGCGGGTCTGGCCGTCATCCTCGCCGTCCATATAGCCGCTCACGGTCACCTCGCCGCCGTCCTTGAAACCCGGCAGATACTCACGGTAGCCGTCCGTGTTGCCCATGTCGGTCACTTCCACCTCATCGGCGCTGGCGTCAATACCGCTGACGGTTTTCAGGCCGCCCACCTCCACCTTGGTGTTGCCGGTCTTGGCGGCGATCTTCAGCTTGGTGCCTACACTTCTGCTCTTTGCCATGGTTTATTCTCCTTCCTGATAGTCGATCCGCAGCACATACGCCCTGCGGAATTTGTTCACTTCCATTTCCTTCAGATCGGGGCTCTGCTGGCTGACGCGGACGCGCTCGATATACACGCCGCCTGTCTGCACGCCCCGCAGCCCCTTCACGGCGGCCGCGGCCAGCGCGGCGGTGGCCGTCATGGCGGTGTAGCTGCCGGCCACGATGTGGATCTCCACCTCCGCCGTTTCCAGCCCCGTGCCGCCCTCCAGCACGTCCTCCTCGCTCCATGTCCTGACGCGGTAAAAGGCGAACAGCGGCTCATCCCGCAGCGCCTCCGCCGTGTACACGTGGCCGGAAAGCCCCCTCACGCCCTCCAGCGCCGCTTTGATGCTCTGTTCAAGACCCATGCCGCTTTGCCCACTCCTTTTTTATCGCTTCGTTAAATTTCCTGGCCATTTCGGCCCTTACCTCACCCCGCACGGCCTCGCCCTCCTTGGCCATGAAGTGGAAGCCTGGGAAATAGCTGATGCCGCCGCCCTTGCTGCGGGTCAGGAACCCATACTCCATACTGGCCGGATAATAGGCCTTGGGGGATTTGCCCCCTGCCTCGCCTGGGTTTTTGATCGGCCGCTGCAAATAGGCGTTCAGCGCCGGATCAAAGATTACCTCATACACCTTCTTGCCCTTGTAGCGGCTTTTTTCCCGCTTGGTGCGCAGCGCCTTGCGCATGGTGCCGGTGTCCTCCGGCATTGCGCCGCTGTTTTTCACCGCTTTTCGTGTCACGGTGGCGCCCCGTCGGGCCGCCGCCGTCACGATCTTGGCCGGCAGCGTCCCCATGGCGTCAAAGGTTTTTTTGGCCTCCTTCAGATCTCTCAGATCCACGCTCACCTGGAATTTACCGGCCACCGTTCACCTCCTGCACCATCAGCAGCAGGCTCTCGTGCCGCTCCTCCCAGTCGATTACCGACTGGATATAGAGCTTCCGGCCCTCCAGCAGCAGCCGCATCCCAGGCTTGATGCCGCCGCGGTAGCGCATCCGCACCTTGTGGGTCACCTCGCTCTGGGCCTGCTCCGCGGCATAAAATTCCTTTCCGCTGATGGGATCCACCGCCGCCCACATCACGCAGGCATTTCGCCAGTTCCTGTCGTCCTGCCACCGGATGTCTCCGTAGTCGTCGGCTTCTCCCACGTACCGCTGCACCACCACCCGGTGCCGCAGCTTTCCCGCGTCCAGCATTCCTATCTCCTTTCCCGTGCCCAACTTGGGCACCGTTCTTACTTGTCTGGCAAGGCCCGCCAAAGCCTCCCTCTGACGAGGGAGGTGGCACGGCGAAGCCGTGACGGAGGGAGAGACCCGCGCTGCTTGGCAGCCCTTAATCCCACCCCGCCGCCCGTGCCCAACTTGGGCACGATCCGTACAAAAGCGCCGGAGCCGCCCCACGGCAGCCCCGGCGCTCCTCTCAGGTCTGCGTGGGTCTCGTCAGCTTCAGCTGGGTGATGATGGGCCGCACGCCCAGGGGCAGCGGCGCCTCCGTGCCCACCGCGTCGCGGTGGTCGTAATAGTGCAGCGTCAGCGCCCACAGGGCCAGATCATATTGCGCGGCCCTTGCGCTGCCGTCCTTACCCCGTTCGGCGCCCGCAGCGGACAGATACCCCGCCGCCGCGTCACACAGCTGGCCGATCAGCTCGTCATCCTCGTTGCCGTCCACCCGCATATAGGCCTTACACGCGGCGATCTGCAATTCCGTTGCCATCTACGTCACCCAATTAGCCGCCGCCACCGCCCTGGGAGGCGATCTTCTTCTTGAGCACGCTGAAGCCGTGGTGCCGGATCAGGTTGCCGCCCACCATGGCGTCGCCCAGAATGGTCAGCATGCGCTCCACAGCCTTCACGCTCTCGTCCACGCGGACGGTCATGGGGCCGAACAGGCCCAGCTCGTAGTTCTGGGGGTCGCCGTACAGCATGGTGGCCGTGCCGTTTACCGTGGCGTCGGCAAAGCCCGTCAGGGCGGACGCCAGGTTGTAGGTGTAGGCGCTGCCGCTGTCGTCGATGGTGCCCCAGTTGGCGCCGGGGTGGCTCACCTTGAACACCCGCTCCTTCAGGCTGTTGCGGATCTTGCCCAAGGCCTTCAGGTCGCTGCGCTTCAGATACAGCTGGGCGTTCTCGCCCACGCCGTCCTCGTCGCCGTAGCTGTAGTACAGTTCGTCCAGGATGTCCTCGTCCAGGGCGGCGGCCTCCACCGTGGTGTAGATGGCGGCGCCCGCCTTGTTCTTGGCGGTCTTGATGCCGTACATGGCGGGGGTGCTCTGGCCGTCGCCGTTGTAGATCAGCGCACACACCTTCTTGCGCATGGCCTCCATAGCCATGGCCTGCACCTTGGCGAAGTAGTCTGCCGGACTCAGGCGGCTGATGTTGCGGTCCACGTAGGAGGTGACGTTCACCTCATAGGGCCGCAGCTCCGCGTAGGCGAAGGTGGGGTCGCTGGCCGTGCGGGCGGTGCCCGCCAGCGTAGCCACAGCGCCCGCCTGGGCCTCCAGCGGGCTCACCACATAGGGCTCCAGCCAGCCGCCCATGCCGTCCAGGGTGATCACCCGCACCTGGTCAATGATGCGGCTCACGTTGCCGCCCACGCCGTCGCGGATATCGGCGCCGGCGCCGGTGGGCTCCACCAGCGTGGTGGCCGCCAGTGTGGTGGAGTTGCTCACCCGCAGCCCGCGGCGCAGCTCGTCCGCCGTGAAGGTGATGGCCCGACCCTGCATCAGCTCGTTGCCCCGCTCATTCATCATGTCGGTCAGCTCGCCCTGCTGCATGGGCGTCTCGTCCACGCGGCGCTCCTGCTCCCGCACCAGCGCCTGCACGCTCTCGATCTGGGCATTGATGTTGCCCACATGCTCCATGGCGGTGTCAAATGCCGCCTGGTCGTTGGCCTCCAGCGCCCGCTGGGCATTTTCCAGCTCACGGGTGCGGTCAGCAGCCAGCTGGATCAGTCTTTCTCTGGGATCCATAATTCACATACCTCCTGCAAATCTCAGATTTTCCACGGCCAGCCGGCCTTTCGCCTGCCAGCCCATATCTTCTTCCGCACCCTGTGCGGTTGGGATACTCTCCTGGGGCAGCGCCGCCACAGGGTGGGCGGGGTCTGCTTCCCGCGCCCCGCTGCGCACCAGCTGGGCGTAGCGGGCCATCAGTGCCTGGGCGGAGCTGCCGCCTGCCGCGTTGGTGATGGTCAGCCCCGTCTCAGCCCACGCGGGGGCCGTCTCGTCCCCCTGGGTCATGATCTCGTCGGCAAGGCCGTGCTCAACAGCTTCCTGGGCGCTCATCCAGCGCTCCTCATCCATCATCCGGCCCAGCTCCTCGCGGCTGCACTTTGCGCCGCACCGCAGCTCATAGGCGTTCAGAATGCTCTCTCTGGTGGCGTCCAGCAGCTGGTGGGCCTGCTCCAGCGCCGCGGCGTTGCCCGCCACCCGGATGGCGGGGTTGTGAATCATCACCTGCGCCACCGGGCTCATCCGCCGCACACTGCACCCCTGCAAAATGGTGCTGGCAGCGCTTCCCGCCAGGCTCTGCACCTCGGCCACACATTGGCGGCCGCTCTGGCGCAGCAGGCTGTAGATTTCAAATCCGGCCCACACCACACCGCCGCCGCTGTTGATCTCCAGCGTCAGCTCCTCGCCGTCCTCCAGGCCGTTTAGCGCCGTCCGGATATCCGCCGGTGCCGTGGACTCCAGACCGAACCAGTCGTAGATCCACTTGTCGTCGCTCATCACGATCTCGCCGTTGATCTGCATTCTCATGCGCTATCTCCTCCGTTTCCTTGCGAATTCTCACTGTTCCGCCTCACACTCAGCTCCCGCCACAGCGCCAGCGGCACATAGTTCAGGCTGGCCACGTGCTCGTCTCCACCCTCTGTGTCCGGCATGTCCTCCAGCGCCAGCACGTCGTTCACGCTGTAGGCACCAATGTCGTGCATGGTGCGGTACCAGTTGCCTCGGGCCGTGCTGTCGCCCCGCAGCTCCGCCATCATGTTCATCCGGATCTCCAAGCCCTCGGCAATCTCCCTCGGGGTCAGCAAAATGCTGGTGAATGCCTGCTCATAGGCCGTCACAATGGGGTGCAGCGTGCCGGTCACATACTCAATGGCGTTCTGCTCGTTGCTGTTGTAGCTCTGCTTGCCCTCCTGCAGCTTGTAGAGGGGCACGCCAAAGAACCGTGCAATGTCCCGAATGCTCAGCTCCGCGTTTTCCACAAACTGGGCATCCTTCTGGCTCACGGAAATGGGCTTGTACTTCAGGCCCATGTCCAGCACCGCCACGCGGTTGGCGTTTCCTGGGCCCGTGTGCCGCTTCTCCCACTCCTCGCGGATGGTGTCCTTGATGCTGACCTTCCGCGTCGTGCCGTCGTCCTGAGGCTCCTCGGTGTATCCGCCGATGTCGGTGTCCGTCTCCAGCACGCCGCTGGGCTGGCCGCCGTTCACGTAGTAGCTTCCGTTCCAGGTCTGGGCGGCCCGGGCCGAGGCGATCACCTCACTGGCCCGCTCCAGCACACTGATGCCAAGCCACCCGTTGCGGGAATAGGCCCGCACATGTACCATATCCGTCCGCCTTACCCGCCGCAGCTGCGCCCCGGTAAAGGGATGCGTCACGTCGTAGTACACGCTTCCGTCGCTGCCCAGCTGCGGCGATACGTTCTGCCACGGCACCGCCACCAGCCGCACCGGCCGCAGCGATCGGGGATCCCGCTCCACCAGCATGTAGCCATTTCCGCCGCACAGGCGGCTGGCCTCCATCAGCTTCATGGCCTCAAAGCTGGTCTGCACGCCGTTGGCCCGCAGCCCCAGCAGGGAGGCAAGGGGGTGATCCTGCCGGATCAGCCGTGTGTTCCGGTCGAACACATACATGGGCAGCTTGGCGATGTCGCTGGATAGCACCTCCACGCACCGGTCAACGGCGCTCAGCTTCATGGCCGCCCCTGCCGACGTGTCGGCGTAGGCGCCGCTCAGACCCGCCGCCTGCAAGGCGGCCACCGTCACGGCGTTTCTGGGGCCCGTTTTCTGGGGGGCGGCGCCCATCAGCCGCCGCAGGCCGCTTGTGATCCGGTCAGCCATTGCCGCCCTCCTCTCCGCCCAGGGTGCTCACCACGCCCAGCGCCGCCAGTTCCACCCCCAGGGCGATCACGCCCGCCGGCAGATAGATCAGCGCCACGCCGGCCGCCACCAGCAGCAATCCCGCCGCCAGCAGCGCCAGCGCCATCCAGTCCTGTCGTTTCATTCCAGCCTCCTACATGCTCCACCCGCCCTGACGGATGCGATCCGCCAGCGTGGGGTTATTCCGCCGCAGCAGCGCCAGCGTCAGCGCGTTCATGGCCGCCGCCACGGGGTCGATCCGTTCTGTGTCGTCCTTGTGCTTCTTACTGAGCCGGCTGTCGCCGTTGCCGTTCACGGTCTCCACCGCGTTAGCCAAACACCACATAGCCAGCGGGCTTTCCTCGATCACCAGCTTCCCCTGCACCAGCAGGTCGCGGAAGCCCTTCACCGCCAGGTTCTGCCCGCTGCATGACTGGAAGATCTCCACGCAGAAATCCTCGTTATTTCGCCGCTGGTTCATGGCGATAGCCAGATCAGTGGCGTTGTGGCCGTCATAGCCCACCTGCGTTACCTTCCAGCCGTGATTTTTCTCCCCGGCCACGATCCATTCGTCTACAAAGGCGTTTTCCGTCACCGCGCCGGGCGTCAGCGTCACATAGCCGCCCCTGGCCCACGCCGTATAGGGCACGCGGTCGGTGTGCTCGTGGCGCTGCGCACCCTCCTCCGGCATAAACGCCTGCATTTTGATCGCCACCCGATCATCCGGCAGCAGCCACACCGCCGCCGCGCCGCTCAGGTCGATCCGCTTTCCCAGGTCAAAGCCGCACCAGCATTCCCGCCCGTCCGTCAGCGCCGCGAAGGCCTCGCGGCCCACCTGGGCGCGTCTCGCCATCGCCAGCATGTTCTCGTCCAGATAGCGGTTCACCGCGCCGGTCTGCCACTTGTCCATCCGCCTGGTCAAAAAATTGCGAATTTTGTACGGGTCATTGAAGGCATACGCCGTGGTGTACTCGCTGCGAATTTCATCCAGCAAATATTTGGCATATTCGCTGCCGTACCGCAGGCACGGGTTGGCCTTGGCCCAGCAAGCCTCGTTGTGAGGGTCGTCCCCGTCGTCGATCTCGCGGATCATCACGAAATACGTCTCGTCCATGGGGATGTCGCCCCGCAGCATGGCCTTCAGGTTCTCCTCCTCAGCGTAGCAGGGCTTGCGCTGGGCGTCGTCCCCCGCCGTGGTGATGGCGTCCAGCAGCGCCTGGGGCCGCTTGCCGAAGCCGGATTTGCCCACGTCGTAGATCTCTGATGTGGGGTGGGCGTGGTATTCGTCCACCACGAAGTAGCTGGGGGCGGCGGAGTCCTTGTTTTTCGTGTCCTTGCTCAAGGCCCGCATAAAGCCGCCCCGCGTCAGATGCACCACCGGATTGCTCCGCGGGATCTTCAGCCGCTTCCGGATGTTGGGGCTGGCCTGGGCGATCTTCTTGGCATCACCGAACACCCGCATGGCCTGCCCTCGGTCTACCGCCGCGCACTCCACCTCCGGCTCCATCTCGAACTTCGCCAGCTCCGGATGGTACGGCGGATAGATCACGTCGGCGCACATGTGGTAGAGGCACTGTCCGGACTTCTCCGTACTCTTGTAGTTGCCTCGCGCCCGCTTGTTGTAGCTGACCTTGAAGCGCCGCGCCCCCGTGTCCTTTTGCACCCAGCCGTAAAGGTTCGCCAGGTCAAAGACCTGCCAGGGCTCCAGCGCGATGGGTTTTCCCGCCGCCACGCCCCGCACCTGGATGCATTGGCCGAACCACCGCAAAATGCGGTCGGCCCGCGTCACATCGAACACATAGGGGAAATCCTTCTTCCCCTGCCGCTTCAGGTCGTCCAGAAACCGCTGGCAGGCCAGCCGCTCATACTGGCAGCACTGCTCCTTCAGCCGCCCCCGCACCACCTGCTTGGCATACACCGCGGCGGCGTGGTGCTGCCCCGTCTGGCGCCATGGCCGTGCCGCGCCCACTGTGCATCCCTCCTCGCCAGAAACAAAAAAAGCGCCGGCACACACTCCCCAAAGGGAATGGCACCGGCGCTCAACGCCCTGGCCCAAAACTTCTATATTTTCGTGCCCAATTCGGGCACCGCTTTATTCCGTAGGGCGGGGTGCCCTCACCCCGCCGCCTATCATCCATACAGATCCGCGTCCGGATCCACCTCCACGGCCGCCGCCCGCTTTCGCGCCAGCTGGGCCCGCCCCGCAGGCGTCAGCCCCAGATCCTTGGCATAGCTCAGAATGGACTTCTCCAGCTTCTGCAGCTCCGTAGAGAGGGCCGCCGCGTCCTTCGGCTCGATGCCTTTGGCCCTGCCGGCCCTCTGCAGCTTATCCCGCCGCGAAAGCATGGTGCAGTAGATGGCCATGACCTCCGTGTCCAGGCTGTCCAGCAGCAGCACGTTGTCCATGCGGCTCAAGATCGCCGCCCAGTACCGCCGCGCCGCGGCGTCGCCCTTCAGCAGAGCCGGCGGCCTGTCGGGCGACAGCTCCACATGGGTCAGCAGCTCGCCCTCCGCCTCCGCCCTGGCAGCTGCCTCCGCCAGCGTCAGATGCTTCGTCATGTTGTCCAGCACCTTCCCAGCCGTCGCCATAGCCCTCACGTCCTTTCCTTTCGGCGGGAGTCTGCCGGACGGCCGTCACCGGCCGCCGGCATGAAAAGGAGGATCATCCTGGCCGCACTGTCAGGGCCCCACACCCCTCCAGCCGCCCGGCACACTCCCGCCGCCATATTCCCGTAACCCCATCAGGGATTTTTTCTCCCACCCGAGAGGAAGCAGGGCATCGGTGGGGGCCGCGCGAAATTTTGAAAGCCCAGGGGGAGGGGCGAGGCTTTCAGCCTCCGCGCCCGCCCGCTCGCCGCGACACCCGCACGCACCCGACCGCGCTCCGCCGCGCAGGCGACGTTGGTCATCGGGAAGCCGTCCAGTTTTCGCGCTTCTGCATCAGCTGCTCCCGCGCCGTCTTCTGGTCGTGGTGCCGCTTGCAAAGGCTCTGCAGGTTCGATGGCTCCACGAATTTTGCCCAGTCGCCGCGGTGCGGCTCGATGTGATCCACCACCGTGGCCCGCGTCCGGCTGCGAGGGTCGCCTGCGTCGTACGCCTGCGCGCACACGCGGCAGAACGGCTCCCGCAGGAGCTGTGCCGGCCGCAGGCTGTCCGTCCAGATCGGCAGGTTGTACCAGGCGTGATAGTCCTCGCTGACGCGGCGCTGGTGCCTGGGCCTGTGCTTATCGCACCAGCCGTCCCGCGTCAGCTCCGCGCATCCGGCGTGTCGGCACGGCCGCAACGGTCTACCCGCCATGGGCTATCACCTCCACGGTCAACGGGCAAAACAAAAAGAGCCGAGACCAACAACCGCGCATACGCTGCGCTGTCATCGGCCCCGGCTCTCAAAGCACTGGCCCTCTTCCATGTCCACGATGTGTTCCCGTCTGCACTCACGGCAGTAAGCTACGATTCGCCACGCGACGGCGTCCTTGGGCACCTGGATCACATGATTGTTCCGGCAGCCAGCGGTTGGGCACCGCAGGTAGCCGTTTTTCACTGTCAACATTCTACCATGCTTTTCTTCAATTCGCAAGCCCTATTCGCTCCTTTCGTCATTTGCTGAACTATATTTCAAGTCTTATTCTAAGAATCAAGCTGCTGTTTCCGCTTTGCCTTCCGCTTGGCGTCAATAGCGTCCAGCGTGGGCCGCAGCGGATCCTGGTTGATATACCATCCGTAGTAGTAATCCCCAAACTGATTATACACATGATTACCGCCCTTGCAGCGCGGGCAGTCCGGAAACGGGATCTCGCCGCTGCTGTCTTCCCACCGCTCAGGCGGCGGAAGCTGCGCCGTCAGGCTGCGGCTGGCCACCCATGTGCGGGCGTCGATGGGGATCACCACGCCGTCGGTGCGCTCCTTGCAATAGTACTTCGCCGTGCGCCGGTAGGTGTCGTACGGCCCCAGCAACAGGGGCTTGCCCTCCACGAAGCCGTTGGTCCACAAATCCTCCATGGCCAGCGGCGGGAAGTCGCTGTACCGCACCGTCAGGTGGATGTGGTAGCGGTGGCCGCCGTGCTTGCCCTCAATCAGATAGATGTAGTCAAAGGGCCGCCCTCGCCACCGCTTCAGCCTGTAAAGAAACCGCCGCCAGGCCTTCCGCACCTCCTTGAAGGTAGGCGGCAGACAGTCGTCGGCAAAGGTCAACGTGTAGCTCTGGCCGTCGAAGCCGAACAGCGCCAGCAGCAGCTCCAGCCGGTCCACCCGGCTGCGGCACACGCTGGAGTCCCGCGGCGGGCGGAGAATCCGATTCTTCTCCGCCCGGTCATAGGGACTGTCCAGTCTGCTGAGCCTTGGCCGGATGGCGCGGGACTCCTTCACCAGTGGCCCCGCCACCTGCCGGCAGCACTGCCACCGCAGGTCCTCACTCATGAGCCACCTCGCGACCATCTCCGGTCGCCGCCAGCACGTCTATAATGTCCCGAGCCGTGCGGCGAAGCTTCGGCTGAATAGCCCTCCATGTGCTTACAAGCCTGGCGCACGTGTCGCGGAGCGCGCCCCAGGCCCGAAGGTATGGATCCAGAGCCGCAAATGCGCGGGCATATCTGCCATATTCGAAAAGGTCGATGGCCGCCCGGGCTTGCGCCAGATTGCGGGTATAGCCGAATGACATCAGCAGCTTAACGTATCGTTTTCGGGTCATTCCTCGTCCCTCCTTCGCCGCACTATACCCAGCCGCAGCAATACCTCGGCCATGACAGCCTTCCGCACGGCCAGAAACCCATCCATCCTGTCATTTCGGCGCAGATAGTCCAGCTTGTTGGCGGTGTTCCGGCTCCAGCCGAGAGCCATCATTTTTTTCACAAAGTGCTTTCTGGTCATTTCTCCTCCTTCACCAGATCGTTCGGCGTGATGCCCAGCGCCTCGCACAGGGCCACGGCAGTGTGCAGGGAGGGCATGTTCTTGCCCAGCTCCAGACCATAGATCGTGTAGGCGCTGACGCCGGAGACGGCGGCAAGCTGCGGGGCGCTGAGCAAGCGGGCCTCGCGAGCCTCCCGCAGCCGTATGCCTACGAGCACGGGGTCACGTGTCATCGCGGCAGCTCAACTCCTTTCCCCGCGGCGCGTCCGGCAGCGGCATCCAATGGGTGACGGACACGCCAATAGACGCGTCCCACGGCGTACCATACGACCGCATCCACGTATCGCGCATATCGCGGTATGCCTCGCCCGAGAACACACCCTCCGTTGCCGCCAGCACCCGCATGCCCTCCGCGGGCAAGCGCTCCGTCACGGAGATCCACTGCTGCTTCTTCCGCAGCGCCATGATCTCATCGGCGTAGCGCTTGCAGCGGTCGACGTACTCCTGAAGCACGTCGGCGGTTTCCCGCAGAACGGCGCAGCCGTGGACGCCGCAGTTATGCTCGCGCCCGCAGCCCATACAGGCCAGTGAGCCAGTCTCCACCTTCAGCCGCTTCAAGTCCGCCAGCAGGCTATTCACTCTGTCTGCCATCTTCACATCCTCCTTCCAGCTTTTCCAGCGCGGCGGCCACCTGCCACCACGTCTCGATTGGGAATCGCTCCCGGTCACACATCCGGGTCAGCTTGTCGGCGTTCACGTCGCCGCCGCACAGGGCCGCCAGACGGCCCATGCAGCCCAGCCCCCACTTGGAGCGGTAGGCCACCAGCCGGTCGGCCGTCTGCCGCTTGAACCGCGCCGCCTCCGAAGCGCCGGAGGGCCGGGCGGGTGCAATTTCATGCGCAGCGCTCACCGTACCCCCCCCCTTCCGGCGTGCCCGACTTGGGCACATCGCACAACGGCACGCGGACGGCAGGCTTAGCGGCGTTCCGCAGGGCCTGCTGGGCCAGAACCAGCAGCTCGATCTCGTTGTAGCCGCTGTCCATGCCGCGATCCACCGTCCGCCGCAGGAAGTTAGCCAGCGCGGCGCACTGGCCGCGGGTCAGATCAATCTCCGTCATCGTTCTCCTCCTTTTCCACCTCCGGCAGCCGCAGCCACCGGATCACTGTCATGCCGATCTTCTTATTCAGACTGTTGAACATCCACGCGCCGCCCCGCCATTGCAGGAAGCTGCGCACGGGCCTTCCGCCGTCGCCAGGATCCACATCCGCCGCCACCTCGCACGGTTCGGGCGGCGTCAGCGCCCCGGGCATCCACGCCGCCAGCACCATTTGGCCTGGCTCCGCGGACATAGCCCGCAGCTGATCCGTCAGCCCCAGCAGGTAGTCGGTGGAGCAGTGCAGCGTCTGGGCCATGTTGGTCAAATCCTCTGTCCTGTACGGGATGATCTCGCCTAGCGCATAGTTGCTCACGCCTTCCGAGATGTCGCCCTGCGAGATTTTCCTCAACACCCCAACTTTGGTCAGAGACGAGTAGGCGGACTCCAACTTCGTGTCGTCGTCCAGCCCCGCTGCGTCGGCGGCCCGGACGATCCGCGCCGCGTCCGCCATGGCCTTCTGCACGGCTTTGCTGCGGGCTTTGGTGGCCTCCCGCTCCTCGCTGTCCTTCTTCTTGGCCTTGGCTTTCTCGTAAACCTCGCGGGCCTTGGCGCACATCTCCGCGCACGTCGCGCCGTAGTACGCGCCGCCGCCGCGGCACGTCACACAGCACTCGGCCCCGTTGCAAGTCTCCCAGCTGTTGCAGGTCAGGTCATGCCGAAAAAACTTGTCCTGATGGGTGCAGGCCTCGCCGCTGGGGCACCGGAAGCCCACCGTGAAGTAGTCGCGCTGCCGGGACTCCAGCCGGTCGCCCATGGCGCGAATGGCGTTAGCCGTGGGTACCTTCTTGGAACAGACCCGCTTGATCCGCTCCTGCACGTCCTGGGGCAGACCGGCCAGCGCGTCGGCGGTGTCCTCCGGCAGGTCGCCGGCGTACCAAAGGGGCTTGTAGCAGGGAGCCAAATGGGCTTCGATCTTCTTCAGCCGCCCCAGCTTGGCCCGCTTGATGTTGCAGGCCTCCGCCACATGGTCGATCATACGGCCTGGGAACTCATAGCCCTGCTCCTTCAGCTGGTAGAAAATTTCCTCCAGCCGCGCGGCCTGTTTGCCAATCTCCGCGTTGGTCAGCACGCGGGTGTGGGCGTTGGCGAAGATCAGCTGCATCTCGTAGACCAGGGCGTTCCCGCCTGTCTTCCGGATGCACGGCACCTGCCGGAACCGCTCTTTGCCCTCGTCCACCAGCAGCTGCAGCGCCGCCCAGCGCCGGTGGCCGGAGATCAGCACCACATGGCCGTCCTCGCCGGGCCGCACCAGCAGCGGCTGCTGCAGCCCCACCGTCTCGATGTCCCCGGCCAGATCGGGGATGTCCCGCAGTTCGTAGAAGTTCCCGGGGTCGCTGTCGATGAGGTCGATGTCGATGTACTCGATCTGGTCGCGGCCCTCCGTTCCCGATTCGGGAACTTCGCCCGCCAGCGCCCGGGTCAGCTCGCCCAGGTCAAACTTTTTCGAGGCTTTACCGGCCATCCCAATCACCTCCATACACCCGCTTTCGTGCCTGCTCATACAGCCCCAGATACCCGTGCGGATTGAAGTTGAAGCCGTACACGTCGTAGAAGTTGTCGTTCGACATGGTGAACCACTCAATGGCCCACTGCATGAGGGACTTGCCCTTGTATGTGATCAGATCATACTGGTTCACGATTGCACCTCCTCGCCCAGATACTCCTTGACCCACGCCCGATAGTCCTGCGCGGCGTTGCTGCGGGGACTGTACTCATCCAGCGGCTGCTGGGCCATGGTGGAGCCGTCCACCGGGCTCGACCACCGGATCACCGTGTCGAACACCTTCAGGCCCCGTGCGCTCCGCAGCACCTGCTCACCCGTCAGCACGGCGTTATCTTTTCGCCACTGGGTGATCAACACACCGTCAATGGCGTCGCTGCCCGCCGTCCGCATGGAGCGCAGCTGCGCCCGGAGCTTGGCCACGCCCCGCAGGGAGAAGCCGTCCACCTTGGTGGTCACCACCACGCCCTCCGCGGCGTTCAGGGCGGCCACGCTGCCGGCGCTGAAGCCGGGCGGGCAGTCAAAGATCATGTAGTCCACGCCGTCCTCCGCCGCAGCGTCCCGGAAGCCCTCAAACGGCTTGATGGACACGCGCTGCCCCAGCTTGATAGCGGCGATATCCAGAGCGTACAGGGACGAGTCGGCCGGCAGCAGCGACACCAGACCGTCGCTGCCCAGCGGGATCACGTTGTCGCTCCACAGCGGCTCGGCGCTGCCCATCAGCAGTTCGGTCACCGTAATGCCGCCATCCTCCAGCGCATCCAGCGCCGCCTCCTGCAGGTAGAACTCCGTCAGGTTGGCCTGACCGTCGCAGTCCACCAGCACCACGCTCTTACCGGCCCGACGAAGCACGTCGGCCAAATTGAGGGCCGTGACCGTCTTACCCACGCCGCCCTTCAGGTTCATGATTGCTATCGTTCTCATTCAGCATCATCCTTCTTTCTGCCCGGGTGAGCCATATGCTCTCCCGGTATGTATAATTTTTCGTGCGCCGCTCCACCACCGCGAAGCGCAGCTCCGGATGGATCCACACCACCCGGCCCGGCACGGGCTTGCTCTTGATCTCGCCCGTCACGCCTGCGCGGTTGCAGTACGGCACGAACATGATCTTGTCGCCAACTTTCATCGGCTCCCTCCTCAAAACGGCATCGTGCCGTCGTCTTTGATCTCCTTGAAACTGACCTGATCAGGCAGCGGCTTCTTCCATGTCGAGACTGGAGCAGCCTCCGGCTCGAAGGTCTGGATACTACCTCGAAAAATCATCTTCTTGTACCACCCCGCTGTGCCGTCCTTGTTCTTGTCGCACTTGAACACACGGCGGGAGTTTCGATCTTCTGTGTCCTCCAGATACAGCAGAAAAATCACATCTGCATCCTGTGTGATCTGCCTGCTCTCTCGCAAGCTGTACATGGTGGGAGCCTCATTCTTCTTGCCGTTAGACTCCGGCGTCAGCTGGCTCAGTGCCACCACCGTGATCCCCTGCTCGTGAGCCATGCGCTGAAGGCCGCGGGAGATCGCGCCAACCTCTTCTGCGCGGGAAAAGCTGCGCCGCCCTTCCGGCTCCACCAGCTGAAGATAGTCGATAAAGACCACATCGTAGTGTCGGCTCATGGCAAGCGATTGAATATCCGCCACCGTGAAACCAGAAGTCTGCATGATCTCGATACGGTGCTCCTCGCCGCCCTCCGAAAGCTTGCTGGCGGCATAGGCCAGCTCTTGCCATGACTTCTCGTCCAGCTCATTCCGTTTGATCGCACCGGAATCTACCATGGCTCTGGCGCAAAGAATTCGGTCTGAAAGCTTGTCCTTATCTGTCTCGTAGCTGAAGAAGCCCACGCGGTACTTCTGCGACATCCGCAGCGCCATCGCCAGTCCCAGGCAGGTCTTTCCGGCGGTGGAGTAGCCGCCAAGTATGCAGTAGTCGCCGCGTCCGGTGTAGACGTGCTCGTTGATGAAGCCGAAGCCCCAGTCGATGTACTCAACCTGTTGCCCGCCGCCGTGGCGGCGCACAAAACTGTCCCAAATCTCCTTCGGACCCCAGATCTCCACGCCGGACTTGATGCTCATGGCGGCATTGGCCTTCCGCATCAACTCCTCGCAGGTAGACAGATCTTCTGTCTCTGCCAGAGTTCTGCCGATCTCTCTCAGGTGATGCACAATACTGTCGCGCCGAAGCACGTCCACATAGGCCATCACCGTGGCAGCAGTCGGCGTCATTTCGGCCAGCTGCACCAGCAGCTTGTCGTAATCCGATGTGCCGGTAGTCTCGCGCAGCTGCGCCCCCACGGTCACAATGTCCACCGGTTTAGCCGCCTGAAACAGCTGGCGGATTGCATCGTAGATAATGCGGTAAGCAGGCAGTACGAACATTTGGGCGTTCACCTTGGACAGCACATCCGCGACACAGTCGCCGTCGATCAGCATAGAACCTAAAACGGCAACCTGCGCATCGATCAATCGCTGTACCTGCGTGCCGTTACGTTCATCGCTCATATTTCGTAATCACCAGGCCTTTCTACCACACGGGAGTCCGGCTGTGCCTCATCGCCCATGCCCTCCCAATCCGTCCAAAGCTGCTTGCTGAGGAACGTCGATGCGTACTGAATCCCGACGCCCCTTTTCCAGTCCTCCATCTGCTTCCGGCGCTCCAGCCACCGGCCCATCTCCGCGATCTGCTTGTCGCTGGGTTTGAGCTTGTCCCACAGATCCATGGCCCGCTGCTTGCAGCTGCGCTTACCCTTGCTGGGGTAGAAGCTCCAGAATCCGGCGAAGCGGTCAGGCCTCCAGTCCGGCGCTTCCCGCGGCTCTCTCTTCTTTCGCACGCCGCCCCCTTTAGGGGGTAAGGGGGTAATAGTAACCTTTGGTAAGCTTTGTTTCATTATATAAGATTTGTCGGTTTTGATAACATCGTCTGCCGATTCCGGCAAATCGATTTGCCGATTTCGACACATCGAATTGCCGGTTTCGTCCGCCGCGTTGTATATAGCCAGAACGGCATCCGCAGGCGAGTACCATTTTGTGTGATCCATGGGGCTTTCGCTGTACTGCCCGGTCAGCAGCAGACCCCGCTGCTCGCACTTGGCCAGCAGGCGGCGCAGCTGCTGCGGAGACCACATGGGGAACAGCTCATGCAGGCCGGAGATGCTGTTATACGTCCAGTACCGGCCATCGTGGAAGTGCCGCCCCTCGGCCTTGTTTTTCATCGTCCAATAGACGATGTTGTGCATCATGACGGCCACGTCAAGGCCGTGCTCCATGGCAAGTTCCGGCCGGGCGACCAAAATATCTAACATTTTCCCAAATACCCCCTTGCCAGTTCAGGTAATTTCTGCTACAATGATAGTGTTCTCATTCGGCAGAATTCGTTCTGCCCGACCGCTTTTCGGTGCCAGCCGAAAGGCGGTCTTTCTTTTTGCCCAGCGATTCCGCCAGCGTGACCGTCGCCGAAGCTGCCGTCCACGCGCCGACAATGGCCGCCGCGTATAGTACCCAGTCGCCCACACGTCTCACCTCCTTTCACATGCTCCTTCCTGCCGCCCTCTGGCGGCTGTTTTCATGCCCGCACGAACTGGGCCAGCTCCTCCGCGCTAAAGCGCAGCTGCCGGTCCAGCGCCCGCAGATCGTCCGCCGTCCACGCGCCGCTGTTGATCTTGGTGCTCATGGTAGACTCGTTCAGACCGATCTTTCGGGCCAACACCGCCTGGGACGGGATGTCCCGTTCCGCGCATTTCACTCGGATCAGGGTGCGCCTCACCTTGGCACGTTCCCGCCCTTCATCCCGCAGCAGATTGACCTTCGGCATGGTTACACCTCCTTCTGCGCTGCAAAGCGCAGCTCGTAATATGCGCGGTTCAGCCGCGCCGCCAATTCCATCATGGAGGAAAAGTCCGCCGCCTCCATGGCGTCGATGTGGCCGTCGGCCACCATCCGCAGCAGCTTCCGGTCAAATTGCCCGTCCATGAACTCAAGCACGCCGCCGATGAACGCCGCCGCGGCCTCCGCCAGTGGGCGGCCCACGTCGAATGCCGGAATCAGCGCGCTCAACGCCTCCGTCTGTTCCCGCAGATACACCGCCGGCAGCCACTGGGCGTCCAGCACCGTCGCCAGCATGCCCAGCGCGTCCATGGACGCCGTTCTGGCTCCGGACTCCCACGCCCTCACACTGTCGGCGCTGTAGCCGCAGCGCTCGGCCAGCGCTTCCTGCGTCAGACCTTTACCAAGACGCGCCCTTTGGATGGCATTTCCCGTCTTTTGGTACATGGACAAACAACCCTCCTTCCGTTATGCTTGACCTAGGCGCTGGCGGAACCCACCAGCTCATCCAGCGAGCAGCCCAGCGCCTTGGCCAGCGCTACCGCCGTCACCAGTGACGGCACCTTGAGCCCGTGCTCGAACTGGTTGATGGCCGCCGCCGACACATCGCACTGGCGGCCCAGCTCCGGCTGCGTCAGCCCCTTGGCCTCACGCCGCCACCGGATGTTGTTGCTTAATTGCACAATATCACCTACCTTTAACTATAGTTAACTTGACAGGGCGCGAAAACGGGTGGTACAATGGGAAGGGAAAATAAGAGAAAAGAAAAACCATTGTACACACCCGTGTCTGCGCGCCGGCGTCACCCGGCAGCACAGGGGCGCTTGCCTCCGTGCCTTTGCTTTTGGTTGAACGTAAGAAAGGCGTACTGTAAGGCGTTGGGGAGACATTCTCCCGCGGGCTTTCGCTCGGGGGATGATTGGATTATATTTCAAAATAGAGATATTGTCAAGATAGATATATCTATTTTTAGATATTTGGAGAAATGCACAATGTTTAATGAAAAATTTGCGCAATTATTACAGGAGAATGGCGTGACAGCTTACGCTGTTGCTAAAGCCACAGGCATCTCCCAAGGCCTCATGAGTGAGTATAAAAATGGAAAAAGAACTCCCTCCACCAAGAATCTGAAGTTAATTGCGGACTACTTTGATTGCCCGGTGGACGATCTCCTAAACGGCGAAACCAGCCCTGTCACAAGTGACAAGGCTGGCTCCGATGCGCTGTTTGTGCGCAATGGCTTTGCGTGGGACGGGAAAGATACTAATGGTCGTTTAGGTTACAGTGACGGTGTCGGTTCTCCTAAAAGCTTCTCCGAGAGCCGCGATACAATAAGCGACAAACAAGATTACGTAGAGCGGATTCTCCACCGCGAGGATGCATTTGCAAGGCTTTTCAATCGACTGTCTGCGGAGCAACAGACGGAGATTCTCAAGCGGATGTTAGAGATGCAAGAAGGGAAATAATTTCCTCCTGCTTATCCGGAGGCAGCGTGGAGAATACCTCAAGAGCCTGAGCCAGCAGATCATCATTGTCGCGCAAAATTTCCATGTCTTCTCCTCCGTATGTAAATTTTGAAAGGGTGAGATATTTGAAGTTTAGCGAATTTCAGGAATATCAGCAATTCACAAAGCCCGCGGAACTGCACAAAGCCATCAACACGCTGCGCGGCCTGGTGGCCGGAATCAACTCTGACAGTGGCGCCAGCAAAGCAGAGATGGCAGAACTGACACATTGGTGTGAACTGCACTCGCACTTGCGTGACCGCCACCCGTTTTCAGAGTTGCTGCCTGTTGTCGATGCCGCCTGCGCTGACGGCGTGGTTACGGAGGATGAAGCAAAAGACATCCTCTGGCTGTGCAGCAACTTTGCCGACAACAGCTCCTACTATGACATGACCACGTCCTCCATCCAGTTTCTTTCCGGTCTTGTGCATGGCATTATGGCCGACGGCGAACTGAGCGACAGAGAGGTCGCAGCGCTGTCCTCTTGGGTGAATGCAAATGACTTTTTGTCTGGTACATACCCCTTCGACGAGATTCACGGCATGCTCTGCGCGATTCTGGCGGACGGGAAGATCACAGAGGATGAACGCAACCAGCTCATGGCGCTGTTCAGCAATATCCTCGACTTCACTTCGTCTTTCAATCTGACCCGCGCTGACTTTGACGAGCTGCGGGAAAAATACAGCATCCCCGGTATTTGCGCCGCTTGTCCGGATGTCTCCTTTGCGGGAAAGCTGTTCTGTTTTACCGGAGAATCGCTCCGTGCAAAGCGTGCAGAAATTGCCGACGTGATCGCCAGCCTTGGCGGAACACTCCGTTCTTCCGTGTCGGCTAAGACAGACTACTTGATCGTGGGCAACTCCGGAAATCCTTGTTGGGCATATGCTTGCTACGGTAGGAAAATCGAAGAAGCCGCCACTCTTCGACGCGCTGGCGCAAAAGTTGTTATCGTAAATGAAACCGACTTCTGGGATGCTGTTGATGATAGACTTGCCGGAATCGAGGAGTGACATGGAAGCTTTCAAATACTGCAAATACTGTGGTCGTCAAATCAACGCCGGCGCAAAATTCTGTTCTTACTGCGGGGCCAATGTAGCATCTGCGCCCCAAAAATCGCTGTCGCCGCGGCAGCAGGAGCAGATGGCCACCCGCCAGCGCATCGCGGAGAACCGCGCGCAGGGTGTGGCCTGCTGCCCCAGGTGCGGCAGCACATCTATTACCGCCAACACCAAGGGCTACGGCATCGGCAAGGGCGTCATCGGCGCTGCCGTCCTTGGCAATCCTATCGGTCTGGTGGCCGGTAACATCGGGCGGCATAAGGTGCTGGTCACCTGTCTCAACTGCGGCCACCGCTTCAAGCCCGGCTGGTAGCCTGTGCCCAACTTGGGCACAAAATAATTTGAATAGGCCCCGCCGTCTCCGCAACGCCGGCGGGGCCTTGCATCCGGCCCGCGCCACCACCGCTTGCCGTCTGCACATTCAGCGTAGCAAAACAAACTTGGGTAGGTCAAGACCAGATATGGGTAGCCGACAAAACTCGACGGCCAAAATTCGGGTCGGGCCGACCCAAAAATGGGTCGAAAGGGAGAATATGGAAAAGAACTTGCAAGAAATGTGCCGAGAGGCACGAGACCGCCTCAATTTCACCAACCAGGACATCGCTGACGAGACCGGCATTCCTCTGTCCAGCGTCAAGAACTTTTTCGCCGCCACGTCGAAGGCGCCCAGCGCCATCAACGCCGGCCTGATCTGCAAATTCCTGGGGATCTCGCTGGACGATTATTTCGGCATCACCCCCGCCGTCTCCACCGAGGCGCAGCTGCGCCAGCAGATGAAGGAGGACCGCATAACCAGCGAAAACCAGCGCCTTACCGAAGTCAATGGCTTGCGGAAAGAATTGGACAAAAGCCGCCTTTCGACGATCTTTGTCCTGTTCTTTCTGTGTGCGATTTTAGCGGCGGCGCTGATTTTTTACATCGTCGTCGATTTCCACATCAAAGACGCTGGGCTTATCCGTGGCGGCGAGATCGGCGCCGGCGCGTGGGTCATCATCACCTTGGTCGCCATCGCCTTCGGCGTCATGACTTCGGCACTGTTCAGCGCCATCCGCTACGCCCGCCGCATTTCCCCGGAGGAGCAGGGGAGGGAAGAGGTATGAAGATCCCCAAGGCCACGAAGCTGCCTTCCGGAAACTGGCGCGTCAGCGTCATGGTAGACCGGCAGCGCATCTCCATCACCGCCCCCACGAAAAAGGAGGCAGAGCGGCAGGCGGCCGCCATCAAGGGCGGTGCAAAAATCGAAAAGAAAGAGGAACCGAAGACCTTGACACTCACCAAGGCGATTGATGAGTATATCAAAAGCAAAAGCGCCGTCCTGTCCCCAGCAACCGTGCGTGGGTACAGGACGACGCAAAAACACCGCTTCCTCGGACTGATGGGCCGCGACGTTCGCGGCATCACTAAGATGGATGTGCAGATCGCCGTCAACGCCGAAGCGAAGAAGGTATCCGCCAAGACCGTGGCCAATGCCTACGGCCTGGTGCGGCCAGTGCTAAAAGAGTGCGGTGTGGACGTGTTTAATGTCCGCTTGCCGCAAATACAGAAACCTGTCAAAAGGTACCTGCAGCCCAAAGACATCGGAAAGCTGGCCCAGGCCGTCCAGGGCGACAGCTGCGAAGTTCCCATCCTGCTGGCCGTCTGGCTTGGGCTGCGCCGATCTGAGATTGCCGGTCTTTGCTGGGACTGCGTAGATCTGGACAACAACCTGCTGCACATCCGTCGCGCTGTCGTTCCAGATGAAAATAACAAATGGGTGCAGAAAAACACCGCCAAAAACCTCAGCAGCCAGCGCACGGTAGACTGTCCGGACTACATCATGGACAGGATCCGGCAGCTGCCCCGCAGGGATGACGGCCGTCTATTTGCCATGCACCCAGATACGATCCGCAAGCATGTGCATCGAGCATGTGCCGCCGCTGGCATTACCGACACCACTGTCCACGGCCTGCGCCATACCAACGCTGCCGTTATGAAGGCCGCCGGCGTCGATGACCGCTACGCCATGGAGCGTGGCGGCTGGAGCTGCGAAAGTACCTACCGCAAAACGTACTCCTACGTTTTCGACAGCGACAAGGCTGACGCCAACAAAGTCATCAACAATTACTTTACCGACCAAATTACTCACAAAATTACACACGAAGAAAAAGACGGGTGAGCAATCACGCCGCGGATATCCATTTTTCCGGAGGGTTCAAATCCCTCCTTCCGCGCCAAATGAGAAAACCGAGGAACCATGCGGGTTCCTCGGTTTTTCTTGTGTTTATGCGCCCTGGCGGCGTTTGCAGCATAGGCCGGCCGTGCCGTTTTTAAGCCGACCATTTGCACTCCAGGCGCAAAAATTACACACAGATTGCACACGAAGCTTGCTCGTCACGCACCCCGATACATCCCCTGCAAATTCCTGACCTCCGCGGCCTTCTCGATCTGCTTCTGGTGCAGGTAATCATACAGGGTCTTCATGCCCTCGGGAGGCTCGCCCTTCTCCTGGCGGTACTTGTCGATCAACTTCGTCACTTCATTGTGCAGAATGGTCATGTGCTGCATCTCCGCGACAGAGAGGTCGAAGAAGGTTTTCGCCAGATTGGGGTTGTCGTCCTTGTACTCCAGCGCACATTTGGCATACTTGCGGGCGTCGCCAATCTCTTCGTCGACCATCTCGGACAACTTCTGGATCAACTTCATGGCGCACCTCACAGCTTCTCCACGGTGACGGCCAGGTTATCCACCACGGCCTCGGTACCGCCCAGGATCAGGGACAGGATGCTGCTCTCGCAGCTGCAGGCGTTGCGGATCAGCGCCGTGATGGCGAGACTCAGCTCGTCGTTGGCGGCGGCAGCGGTGGCCGCAGCGGTCGCGCCGATGGTCTCCACGCCGTCCTTCTGGGCGGTCAGGGAGACGGAGCCTGCAGCGGTGGGCGCCACGGTGGCGCTGACGTTGACCAGGTAGTAGCCCTGACCGCACAGGATAATGGTGTTGCCGTCCTGCTTGATGTTGCAGCCGAACCGGCGCGTGGTCACGCCGACCGGCACGACGCCGCCCACGGCGATGGTGGGCTTGCTGGTGTTCGTGGTATAGATAGCAGATTTGCTCATAATATTTCCCTCCTTAAAATAATAACGGGGCAGCTGTTGCCGCCCCGCTTGCCTCGCCTGAAAGGGCGTACTTGTAAGGCTCGCTTACACGTTGCCGCAGCCGCAGCCGCCAGCGCAGAAGGGGGACATGCCAGCGTTGTAGGTGTAGCCGTTGGGATAACGGACGACGCCGAACATGCGGTTGTCCATCTCCAGGCTGGCGATGCGGGCGGACTGCTCCGCGATCCGCTGCTCCAGCTGGGACTTCTCCAGTGCGGCGAACTTGGCTTCCAGATTGGCGTTGACGCTGTCGATAGCCCGCTGCGTAGTGCAGCAGCACTCCGCCAGCTGCGCCTGGATGCCGTTGCCGGTCTGCATGATGGTCATGTTGGTGCCGTTCTGCGCCAGCGCCATCTCCTTGCCCAGCTGACCGATGTCGCCCTGCATCTCATAGCCAAGATTGCAGATGCCATTGCCCAGGTTGTTCAGGCGGTCGTTGATCTGGCCGAACTGCTGCCCGAAAAGGATCTCCTGCTGGCTGGCCGCCGTGGCGTACTGGCCGAAATCGCTCTGGCGGCCAAAACCGCCGCCGAACATGACGAAGAACAGGAACAGGATCACAACGATCAGCAGACCGCCGCTGCCAAAGCCGAAGCCGCCATTCTCGCCGCCGACGGCAGCGCGCAGATCACTCAGACTATAGTTGTCCATGTTGAAAACTCCTTCCATCAGAATATATCATAAACCGTTGCGCACCGGCTTATTTCAAGAACTGCATCAGCCACTCAGCCGTGTCCTTCAACTCCGCAAACTGCTCTTTTGTCATCTGTCCGGAGCTCAAGAGCCGCATGACCTCTTCCTCCGCCTTTTCCGGCGTCATGTTGGCTGCGAATTTGCGGAACTGGCTGACAAGGGCCAGGGGGTTATTCAGCCGGTTTCTGCCGCCGCTTAGCATCTGCATCATCGGGTTTGCCACTGAGCATCTCCTCCAATCTCTTCACGCGATCTTCCAGGCTGTTGACGTCTACCACCGGCGCAGGCTGGTATGGGGCCACCGAATACGGCGCCACCGTGGCGTACCCTGCACCGTCCGTTGTTTTGAGCCACACGATGGGGTCATGCTCGTCCATCAGCAGGATCGAGCTGTTGGGAGCCATCCTGAAGGCCTCAGCGCCGCCCTTGCCGTTCACGCGGGTAATCTGTCCCATGAATGCCTGCGGCCCGCCTGCGGCGTTCTGAGGGCCTCCAGAGGGGTATCCGTAGGAACTGCCGTAGCCCATCGGCTGGTAGGGGTTGAAATATGCCATCGTCCGCACCTCCTTGTTGCTAAAATTGTACAGCAAAACCCGCCAAACAAAGCGCCCAGAAATGGCCTTTGTTTGGCGGGTTGCTTATGTGTTCTTAATGTGGTCTGCAAGTTTCTGATAGGCGCGTCGGCGCATTTTGCACAGGCCGTCCACGCTCAGGTGGATCTTGTCAGCCACGTGCGCGTAGCTTTTGCGCCGCACATCGCACTCAATAATGCAGTACGCCTCGTCCCCCGGCAGCTCCAGACCGGCGATGAAACTCACCGCCCGCTGGGGCGCCATAGACTGTAGCTTTGCCCGGATATCACGATGTATCGGATTCATGATGATTCCTACGCCGTGAGCTTGCGGAGCTTGCGCGGAGGCGGAGGACGGCGGATCGTAGCCTCCCGCCTCGCTCAGATTTGTACCCAACTCGGGCACTACTTCCCCAGCAGCTTACCCCACGTGCCGTTACCGGCGATACCGTCAGCGCCAAGAGAATATTTGGTCTGGAACTTCTTCAGCGCCGCCTCCGTGCCTGCGCCAAAGTCGCCGTCGGTACCGGCGCTGCCGCAGCTGAAGCCGTTGGCGATCAGCGCCGCTTGCAGGGTTTTCACGTCGTTGCCCTCCATGCCCCGCTGCAGCTGCCGCACCTTGACGGTCAGGATCTTCTCCGCCGCTGTGGTGGTGTCGGCGGTGTCCTTGATGATCGTCGGCGCGGTCGTGTTCGACATAGCTGCCTTCACATCCTGCCGGAAGCCGTCCATCGTGTAGCCGACGCCCAGCCCCTTCCAGTAGTGCTCGGGGTCGGTGTGGTCCTTGCCCACACCCGTCAGCCGCGCCTCGTTGTGGCTGATGATGACGCCCTTCTTCAGCGGGTCAAGCTTGTATGTCCGGCACAGATAGGCAAACAGCTCCACCGCGGCCGCATAGGCCGTCTTGCAGTGCGCCAGCGCCTTTTCCTCGTCCTTGACAATAAACTTGTCGCCGTGGGTGTAGGTAATGGCGCTGCTCTCGCCCATCTCGATACCGCAGTGGGTGTTGTTGGCGCTGCCGCCCACATGGGCGCACCGGTAGTTCCACGGAAGCGTCTGGTACACGTCGCCCGTATTGGCGTCAATAAACGCATGGACGGCCACCGTCTTGGCGGGGTCGTTGTACTTCTTGGCCCACACAGTACCGGATGGCTGCGGGCAGCCTACCGAGTGCAGCACCAGCCCCAGCGGCCCCCGCCGCTGGAACTCGGTATACCTGCTGTCCACCTGCCGCACATTGTTGGTGTAGTACGGGTTGAGGGTGGTGAATTTCTCAAAGAGTTTCATGCGCTTTCCCCTCGCCGTTGACCACCTTCGCCGCAGCGCAGATGGCATCGATCATCTCGCTGACCTTCTGCGCCGCCTCGTCGTCATAGGGGAAATTGGCGCTCTTGGCGGCGCTCTGCACGCCCGCCATGACCCACGCCTTACGGGCGGCACCCTCGGCAAATAGCCCCTCCGCCTGCTGCATCAGATCCAGCACGATGGCCACGATCTGCGACCAGTTCTTTTCCTGCACCGCCGCCTTGACGGTCTGCACCAGCTTCACCACCAGCGGGATGCACACCGCCAGACCGCTGAGGATGCTGACCACGACCTCTACCCAGTTCAAATTATTCATCGTTCAATTCCTTTCCGACTTCTCCGAAGTCTTTCCGTTTCTCAAACAGTGCCTTTGTGCAATACACCAGCACCACGCCGATGATCTCCGTGATGGCCGCGGTGCTGAGTGATTCCGCGATGTTGATGATCTCGCCGCTCTCCACCGGCCGCAGCGCCGCCAGAAACGCCAGCGCGTAGCTGCACCACACCCAGAGCAGGCCGTTCAGCAGGCACAGCCACAGGATTTTCTTCGTGGTGGGCGTCCTGCGCTTCTTTTTTACCCGCTTTCCGCTCATGGCTCCACCCAGTTCAGGCTTGAGACGGCGCTCAGCTTCCCGTAGTCGATCAGCGAGATCGTCTCGTGCCAGTTATCCAGCACCAGCAGGAATTTGGCCCGCTCGTACTCCTCCACGCCCACCAGCACCACGCTGTGGTCGTGGTAGTAGCCCCGACCATCGTCCCACAGGTTCAGTACGGCGGGGATGCCCCGCTCCGCCAGCTTGCGGGCCGTCCGCCAGTTCCAGCCCACCACCTTGCCATAGGCGCTCTTGGGCTTTCCCGGCTCGTGCAGCGTCTTCAGAAGCTCCCTGGTGATGGCCTTCACCGTCAGGGGATTCGTCCCCTTCTTGTCGCCGTCGTAGCCGTATTTCAGGGCGATCTTCTCGATGACGCCGTACCACCGCGCCCCATAGATGCAGGCCAGTGACGTCAGCGTGCAGTCCTGCGCCTTGCCGTAGTTCTTTTGCAGCAGCCCCGTCATGGGGATCAGTTTCCGGTGCGTCTGCTTGCCCCGCTTGGGGTACTCCATGGCAAGCCAGCTGTAGTCCAGCCTGTGAGTCACGTCGGCTCCCCCTTTCGGATGGGCAGGCGGCGGACTTCCTCCATCACGCGCTTGGCGCTGCCGTTGCCGCCCATTTTTTCATACGGTGCGTAGAGATAATCGTTCAGGTTTTCATATTCGTCCTGAGTGATGTACCCTCGCTGGATGTAGGCCATGCCCAGATGCACGATCCGGTCATGGGCCAGACCCACCAGCATCTTCCGCTCCGCGTCGTTCCTGTCGGCCCGCTTGGCTACCAGCGCCCACAGGCCACCGCTGGTCAGAGCAGCCGCCACAACGGCGCTGACTGCCGGAATAGTGTACTGCCACATATCAAACCACCTCCCACGCCTCCGCGTACTGCTGCGGGCTGTACGCCGTGCCTTGCAGACACCTGTACAGCGTCCCCTCCAGCGTCATGTACTCCCCGGTCTTGTAGATGTCGTGGGCTCCCGTAGGAGCCACCCAGGGCCGCGCCAGCTCCGGCTTTGTGGCATGCAGCGGCCGGTGGAACGTCCCCCACGCCGTGCCGTCCGGGGTGATGTCCGGATACACGGCGTTGTCGTATGCCTGGAAGCACTCCCACACCTGGCCGTTGGCGGTGTAGACCTCCCCCGCCTTGTGGTCGCCCGCGTGCCACGGGGTGTACAGCACCGCCACCTCCAGCCGGTCGTCGTCCGCCGTCGCGTGGGACAGCGCCCGCACCGTCGCCGCGCGGATGGCCTGGGCCTGCTCCAAAATATCAACTCTCATTGTCTTCCTCCGTTTCTTCCGTGGTGTTCACCCCCAGTGTCTCCAGCGCGGCGATGAGCATGTCCTGTTCGTCCAGCGCTTCCTCCACAGTCTCCGCCGTGGACTGCCCGCCGGTGTCCACGCCCAGATCACTCAGCGCCACAGCCATGTGGTCGTTCTCCAGCGCCAGGGATGTGGTGGATGCACCCGTCACGTCAATGAAGCCTGTTACGCCACGCGACGAGCCCTCGACACTTAGATAGATTTCAGTGCCACTATTGGCTATTTTCAGATTGTAGGTCGCAGTAGTAACACCAGCACCCGTTTGCTTCACAATAGTGCCATTAACCCTGATTGTACCATGACCTCCGGCTGTAGACTTTATGGTCAATGGGATGGTACTGCCCGACGCCACGGAGTGAGAGCCTGCAGCGGTGTAGCCGTCGGCGCTGGCAGCCACAGTGCCTTGATACGTGCCGCCGCCTCGTATGCGGTAAGTCACGTAGGTCACATACGTCAGCGTGGCGGTATACGTCTTCTTCGTGGTCACCGCCACGTAGTCCGTGGCGCTCTGGCTGCCCTTGACGGCCTTGATGGTGTACGTGCCCTTTTTCCGCAC
>ERZ1034763.168-NODE-168-length-38075-cov-9.086507_pt1 | contig 38075 bp, 59 predicted proteins | sample MGYA00520701_ERZ1034763 | MGnify/ENA primary metagenome ERZ1034763 (study PRJEB33766, sample SAMN09781707) | gut metagenome | biome: gut microbiome | host: Homo sapiens | place: Madagascar | study: EMG produced TPA metagenomics assembly of the PRJNA485056 data set...
GCTGTATGTTCTGTCCTGTAGGATGTCATTTGGATAGATTCGCTAAGTTTAAGAGGCTCAAGAAGTTTAACCCTAAACTGTATGATTATTGTATGGAAGAATTAGGTGAAAAAGAAATGCTTGAGTGGGTAAAAAAACATTATTAAAATACCACAACACTTGTTGAAACAGGAGATTATATTATTACCGCCTATGGTTCTTTATATTATCAGAAGTGTGAAAAGTGTGGGTATGACGAAATATTAAATGATAGTAATTTCTGTCCTCATTGTGGCAGGAAAGTTATATCAAGTTGAAACTAAGATTCCTAAGCAATATGTGTAAATCCCTACGCACAGGGTATTAACCAGAAGGTTCCTGTGCGTGGGAGCCTTCATCTAGTTATGGAGGAAAATTATTATGGATTATAGAATGAGAGCAGCGTATTTGAAAGAGTATTTTTTGGATGATACCGAAGAAGGCGAAAAGCAACTCGTGGAAGACATTACAAAAAATGTTTTTCACAAATGGAACGACAAATTAGAAGTGCTTACCCGAATTTGCGAGTGGTACGATTATGTATTCCGTTTTTACCCGGATGGTAGAATGGTTATGCAAATGCTGTCAGGAAACACAAAAGATGAAGACAGCGAATGGAGAGGGAAAGATGATTGCGGTCATCTTGAGTATCCATCCTTGGATGCAGCACTGATCGACTGGCAGGATGAGCTGGGGAAAAACGAAGGCTCATATAAATTTGATGAAGAAATCGAATTTATCAAAGAACTGTCCAATAAAAAGGTGAACTATATATCCAAAACCCAATTAAAAGAATTGTGGGATAAATCACCTATTTGTATTGAATTTGCAAATGGCACCGACGCGTTAGCACAGGAAAATGGTTACACATTGGAAAAGTGTCTTGCCATGAACGATGTGAGATTCTTCTTGGATATTTGACGAGGAGAAGCCAATATAAACCCGACACACCGGGAACTGAAGTAATGAGGTTCCTGTGTGTGGGAGCCTCTGTTTTTTTGGAGGAAACACTATGAGATATCAAGATTTGAGCATCAGCGATGTCAATCTTAATTTAGGAGATGGCGTTGCAAATGGAAATTTCATTGTTACAACAACTGATGAATTAATCAGCATAACCAACGAAATCAGAGTGAAAAATGGAAACACGGATATTGTTGGTAACAATGACAACGAGGTGTATTACACTTTTTATTTGTATTTCGATACAACTAAAAAGGAAATTAAGCTGCAAGCTGAATGTAATCATGGAGAAAAGGATGATTATGTTTGGTATGATTTGCCATTATCTGCAGAAGAAAAAGAAACATTAATGTTTATGATCATCAAATATTTTGTAGATAAAGAATGGAACCGATAACAGAAAGGAGAAAAAGATGAACAGATATACAATTCAGATTAATTTATCAAATGATGATGAGCCGTACTTATTTTACTTATTCTCGGAGGAATCAAAGGAATATGTCGAAGCTATGATCATAGCAGCGCAGGATGAATATCATTTTGACAGCCCTTGTGATCTGATGGATTACGTGTGTGATGCCTACGATTTCAAATGGGCAGATTTCAATTTCGACATTGAAATTTCGATGGAGGTGTAAGTATAGCTTATGAGGGAAGCAATAAGGAAAGCATTGTATGTACTACTTAATAACGCTGCATATGACGATTTGAACGAAGAACAAATTTCATCGGTCGTAGCACTTGAAACAGCGTTATGGAAACAGAAAGTAGATGAATTGCGAAATAAGATGTCACCAGACGAAATCATAGAGGTAATTCATGATTGGTGGCTGAATTACGAAATTGCCAATGAAACAGAAGATAATCTATTGGCTTATGTATAAAAATTTCAAAGAAAAGGTGGAAATGACATGAACGAAAAGATGGTTCAAGAACTTATAATACGTTCATATATGAAAGGAGAAAAATAATGGAGAAACCGCGTAAGCGTAAGAGCATAGAAGAAATTACTGGTATCTTAATTAAAATCAGTAATTACATTCCTGAGATACGAGAGGCTGAAATCTTTGATAGTGATAAAGTTAGTCTAGCCGATTATGATGATTGGTGTTATGCATTGTGTGATGCCACAATGAATCTCGAAACACTCAAAAATGCCAGAGAGGATCGTAAATGGTTAACGGAAGAGAACCGAAAGCTGAGAATGCAGAACAAGGACCTGCAGTTACGGATTGCAGACCTTGAGAAGCAGTTATGCCCTGGAGAATTTCAAGGAAGGTGTGATGACTATAGGGATTTCGCCGTCGTGAATAAGTGGTGGAAACACAAATTAGCGATCGATGTTAGTGGAAAAGAAATTGAATTTGACGACATTGATGAGCTAAAAACATATGTGGATGAGTTGTATAACCAATAAGCCATCCATGTTACACCACAACAAAGCAAAATTTACGCATAGATACTTCCAAGAACAGATGTTCTGTGGTATAATGTGTATGTATTAAAAATTGAGTCGTAAGAATTAAGAGTCGAAACAGTTATGTTTCGGCTCTTTTTTGTTGTGCGTTATGCGCATTCATAACCCGACTCTCGCATGGGCAAAGCCCGGAAAGGAAAGGATACTATGAAAGAAAAAGAACAAATGAGAGGACTTATCGAGTCCCTCAACAAAGCCTCTGCTGCTTATTACAACGGAGAGGAGATCATGGACAACCACGAATGGGATGGTCTGTATGATCAATTAAGAGAAATGGAGGATAAAACCGGTATCGTATATCCGGATTCTCCAACGCAGACTGTCGGTGCCCCGGTAAAGGTGCCAGAACTTTTGCAGGTGCAGCATGAATACCCTGCAAGGTCACTTGGCAAGACCAAGTACATTGAGGAATTTCCGAAAATCTTTAAGCCGAGAGCCGCAGGTATGGCTGTTGTCATGTGGAAGCTTGATGGAAGCACTATCGTCCTTACATTCGATGACGGGGAATTGACACGTGCAGTAACACGCGGTAACGGCGAGATTGGACAGGACATAACTCATAATGCTGCCTATATCAACGGAATTCCAAAGAAAATCCCATATGCGGGACATTTGGTAGTCCGTGGTGAAGCCGTCATGTCCTATGAGGAGTTCGACCGTATTAACAGTGAGATTGAGGATGAGGAAGAGCAGTATGCAAATCCTCGTAATCTTGCAAATGCGACGATCACCATGCAGGACAGTTCAGAGATGAAAAAGCGTAAGATTCAGTTTTTTGCTTTCACTCTCGTACATATGGATGATCCGCTGCCAGAAGATCGGGATACCTTTATGGGACGACTTAACTATCTGGATTCACTCGGATTTGATACGGTGTATCGCCTGTATGGAGATGCCCAGTCGGATCTTATCTCCGTCATGGAAGGTTTTTCGGATCAGGTAGAGAATTTCCCATACCCGGTAGACGGTCTTGTTGTAGCATCTGATGATGTCAGATATGCAGAAACTTTACTGGGAACAGGGCATCATCCGGATCCACTTGTAGGCTTTGCATACAAGTGGAAAGACGAGAAGGTAGAGACGGTACTCAGGACGATCGAGTGGAGTCCGTCCCGTACTGGAAGAATCAATCCGGTTGCTGTATTTGATCCGGTTCATTTGGAAGGAACAGAAGTTACAAGAGCCTCCGTCCATAACGTAAGTCGCCTTAAGGCGCTCCGACTGCGGGTAGGCGATGTTATCTCGGTTTACAAGGCAAACAAGATTATTCCACAGATTGCGGAAAATCTTACGCCGGGAAATGAGCTTACCTACAGAGAGTCTCATCCGATTACATGTCCTTGTTGTGGTATGGGTACTGAGCCGCAGATCAGAAGCAATGGAGATAAGGACGTAGAAGTTGCTTTCTGCGTTAATCCGGATTGCCCTGCAAAACACATCAAGAAGTTTGTGCACTTCGTAGAGCGTGATTGCATGAATATTAAGGGGTTATCAGAAGCGACACTGCAGAAATTCCTTGAAATGGGCTTTATCCATGAATTTGCCGATCTGTACCATCTTGATTGGTACAAAGATCAGATCGTAGCGATGGAAGGTTTTGGCAAGAAGTCGTACGACAACCTGATCGCGGCGGTGGAGGCAAGCCGAAAGACATCCTTTGTCCCATTTGTACATGCGCTTGGTATTCCAAACATCGGAAAAGGACAGGCAAAACTGTTCGACAAGGAGTATAAAGGAGATGTAGAACTTTTCTTTGAGGATGTATATCAAAGACACAACTTCACTCATATTGAAGGCATTGGTGAAGTATTGCAGGAAAACCTCTGGAATTGGGGAAATGATTATCTGCGGTATATTCCATTCACAGATGACTTCAGCAGGGTATCGACACCACTTAATTTGGAAATCTACGATCTTCTTAAAGAAGTAGAGATTTCCGTTCCGAATCGTAGCGATAATGATGAACTGAAGCTTACCGGAAATACTTTTGTTATCACCGGAAAGCTTACCCACTTTGCTAACCGAGAGGAATTGGTGGCAAAAATTGAGGCACTTGGCGGAAAAGTTTCCGGATCAGTGTCAAAGAATACGTCTTGTCTTATCAATAACGATGTGGAAAGCACATCTGGTAAGAATAAGAAGGCAAAGGAACTCGATGTACCAATTATCTCAGAAGATGATTTTCTGAAGATGATTAAATGAATTAAGCTTAACGGAGGACGAACATGAAAGAAAATGATTGTAATAAATGCCCTTATCATGGCTCATATTATGACAGTTTTTTTGGAGACGGCGATGAATGGTGTGAATGTGGCATATGCGAATGGGGCGATATCCCAAGTTGTAGATATCCGCTGTTTATTAGACGTTTTCTTGCTTGGAAGGAACATGTAAGGCAGACAAGATATGACAAACAAGCGCAAAAGGCTTATGAAAAAGAATTAAAAAAAATGAGTGACCTTGGTATGAATGAAGACGAATATTCAGAATATCAATACCGGAAAATTATGGAGGAATGAAGAGAGTTTATGAAAATACAAACAGCGATAGAGATTGCAAAAGACTGTGAATTAGAAACAGTCGGAGAAGCTATCTATAATGTAAAAATTCACGCAGGCAGTTTATTTTCTTATTCTGATATCCAAAAGGAGATTGAGGAATTAGAAAATACATGGGAATGGACAAAATCCCATAGAAGAACTCCTGATGGAAAAACCATCAATGAAGATACGCCTGTAAACCTTATTCTTGAGCATCATATTGCTGAAGATAAGTAATTAAAATCAACCCTATGCACAGGGAAACGAAAGTTGAGACACCTGTGCATGGGTGTCTCATTTTTGCCCAGATGGGAGAATGGAGAAAAATATGAAAAAACGTGTAAGTTTAAAAAATTTGTTTGAAAGAGGAACTTTGTGTCTTGAATTTGGAGGCACGATATTTCATGGAGAATCAGACAACGACTACGATCTGATCAATGATACAACTCAGGAAGTAATCATTCGTAATGATGAACAGTTGGAATTTGGCGAGTGGTGTCATGACGAGACCGACGGTAAGTTCATCGTTGGAACGTCTGATTCTGGGGAAAAGGTTTACTTTTCCAAAGAAGAATATGAACGAGCCGTGTCTGAAAAGCGAACCATTGAACTTGGTAAAGAGTATTTATTTGCAGGCTACAGATGGGTGCCTGTTGAAATAAACGAAAATTGTCATGTAGCTGTTATGCAGAGCCTTGGTGTAACTGCCGGTCCATGGCCGGGTTTTTCAATGGAGAACTTAGGTGACGGCAACCGCTATACCCATAATATTGATGAGTATGATATTAGTAGATACGATGATAAGACTTATGCATTAATGAAACAGATTAAGCCTGTTAGTCTCATTGATGGTCTGTACTTACCGTCTTTTGAAGATATTAATGACAACCAGCTATGGAAAGATGCTCTTGCGAGAGCAGCGAGTCACGGCAGTTCGTTCAGCGCGTCCGGCAACAGCGCGTGGACCGGTACTTACTACGGCTACGGCGCGTACAACGTCGACTCGAGCGGCAACATCGACTACAACGGTCAGAGCAATTCTTTTGTCGTCCCTGCCGCTTTTAATCTCGACTTATCTAAAATTGAGATTGTGGGGGATAAAATTATCATTAAAGATGGTGAAAAAATACAGACATCACAGACTTTTGGAATCACGTTGATCGAGAAGCCGAATGTCGATGGATTGACAAAAGCGGAAGTCGTGGAGATGTATGATCAGATGAATGGAGATGAGGCCTATCCGTTGGAAATTAGAGGATGTGAGACCTCGGCAATGGGATTTATCACACCGGAGGCTGCTAAAATTCTTGATTATGATTATGAAGATTCAGGTCTTAATGATTTTGTATCAGTCATCTTAGGTAACGTGAACAATGAACCAGAGGATGGAACTTACGAGTTCCGTGGCATTCGAATTCATTTGAGTAGATAAGATACGCGGCGGTCGTTATGACCGCCGAGATTGGAGGAAACAATGTTAAATAAGAAATTCTTAATTGATATTACAAGAGAAGTTCTTAACCATTCAGAAAACGAATATTTGCGGTCAGATTTTACTGACTGGTGTGATGGAGCAAGTGCAATTATATATTACATTCTTTCAAATTATACTGATATAAAAGATGTGCATATTATGACCGGATATTTTAATGGACATGGTCATGCGTGGATTGTGACGGATGGAGAAATCATAGATGCAACAGTTGATCAATTTGGAGACGATTTTAGTATTTATTCCCCAACGTTATACAAACATCTTTACGAGGAAGTGTCTGAAGACTTTTCCCCTATCGTATTCGATGATTGGATGCAATATATCGACAATTTGTTTTTAGATGAGGAACGAATGAACTTGTATATGGAGGAGTAGAACATAAGATACCCGATGTCCATTCTTAAAGGAAATCAGATAGGAGGAGCGTATGGGAGCATGTTATGATGTAAGACTTCAGATGCAATTTTCTGTACCTGATGCCAAAGAAAAAGTAGTAGCCACTATGCAGGAATATATCAAGAAAGAGGCGAGCGTTGATTTCAGTCTTGATAAGTATGCTGCAGAAGGCGTGACAACGGATTCGTTAGAAGATCTGTTAAAGATTTGTCTCGGAGGATGGGAGAAATGTCATCCACGAATCACACAGGAAAACAATGGCATTGAATACAGTTGTTCATTCGATGCTAGTTACGGATGAGAACGAGTCATGATGGATATATTTGAGCAGATCTGTCCTTATATTACGAACGGATCAGAAATGTTCATATCTATTGATAATGACTATGACTGCCTTGTGGCAGAAGAAGGGAAATCATTCATTATCCATTAAGAAGAAAGTGAGGAAAAGAGTATGAGTACACGAGCAATTATCGGCATTCAGAACGCCGATGGAACAATCACTGCAGGATGGCAGTGGAATGATGGAATGGATCTTGCTCCATTACTAAAAGAGCAGATTAATACATTAGAAAAAGTGCAAGAGCTTGTCAGAAATGGCGTATGGAATAACATATTTGCACCTGAAGATACAGACACATTAAAACAATTTACCGAGTGGTGTGAAAGAGAAGATAGTTGTTATTACATTGTTACTGTTGGCAAATGTTATTTATTGAAAGAAAAGCCAAATGATACTGCAGAATTTTGCTTTTGTGGAGATGAAGGTATTGAAATCAACGATGATGGGTCAATGACTTTTGAATCATTTGAAACAGCAAACGGACAAGACATCAATTACTTATATCTTTTCTATCCGGAATCACGCGAATGGAAAGTTTTCAAGTAAATCAACCCGATGCACCGGAAGCTAATTATTGAGGTTCCCGTGCGTGGGACCTCAGTTTTCTAAAGGAAGAAAGTGAGGAATATATATGACGACAAAAACTATTTACGTCGCATTAGACGGATGGGAGTTCCAGGACGAAGACGAGTGCCGAGAATATGAGCAACAGCTCAAGAAAAAAGCTGCTGCTGAAAAAAGTTCGGTTTTGGAGAAAGCAATTGCTCTTGATGAATTGATATGGAAAAAGTACCATCCGGAGTATGATGGCACTAATCGACCATCGGAGAATCAGGTGATAACCTATCTTCGAAATGATATTTCAGAGATTATGTTGGAATTCCCGGAAAGTGGAGAAATAATCCAGACTATCATTAAGGGAGCTTCTTGCGGATCGGAAATTTTAGCAATGTTGGATTGGGAAAAAATTCAGGATAATGTCAACATTCGTTCAAATTTCTATGAGGCGTTACAGTCAGTAAAAGCTGGCTCAGACTTGGCAGGCAGACTTTGGTATTCCTTTTCATCAGTGGATATTGCACACTTGGGCGAACTACATAAGTCGAATAAGTGCCGGAAGAAGATTGAGGATCTTTTGGCTTGCTGCAATTTTCGCTATGAGAGTGGAAAATTCAGAAAACATGAATACGATGAGTTTTTAAAACCATTGGAGTAGTTAACCATCCCGAATGGGCACACAAAGAGGTTCCCATTTGGAGCCTCTTTAGAAAGAGAGGATTATGAAAGAAATCACTTTTACCGTTGCAGAATGCAGCGAGTTCAAAACAATGGGAGAACTCCATGAAGGAATCGAGACAATCGAGGAGGCAATCAAGCTTTATCATTTGATTGATCCGACCAGAATGAATGGAATCCCATGTATCGGCGCCAACTTCCATGAGCCGGGAACGGAAGATTACATGGATGATGAGGCAGATTTACTTATTGCGGGAAGAATCGAGACGAGCAGCTTGGGACTTTTTCTTGATGTCGAGAATGCGAATGAGCCAAAGCTGCTGAACGCTATTGAGGTGTTAAAGAAAGAATTTCCGCAGGAGGTGGTTCGCTGATGACAAGAGCGCAGATCCGTAAGAGGTACGGAATTGAGCGACTGGAACATCCGGCTATCGCAAATAAGGAATTATCGGAGAAAGAGGCAGAAACTTACGAAAAATTTTGTAAGATGATAGTCAAGAATTTTGATGATTTCTACAATGATGACGGTTCAGATGATCCAGACCACGCAAATGATGAACCAATTATAAAAGTCGTCAATGATTCATTGGGAAATGGATTGGATGAGGATCAAGTACCATATCCGGATCCGTGGAAAAGCTAATTTATACTTGTATGAACGCATGTTCTTGTGTATAATATAGTTGTATTTAATTAACGAGTTGAGGAATGAAGAGTCAAAGCATTATGCTTTGGCTCTTTTTGTGTTTAAGGGAGAAACCCACCACACATTCCTCATACACCGCCCATAAGGGCAGAAAGAGAGGAATATTATGGAAGATATTTGGACAAACGGAATGGACATCAAGGATGGTCAGGGAAACCTGATTCACTTGAGTCCGGAAAACCTCACAGAAGTATCAGAGGCAATCAAAATTGACAATGGCAAGAACATTGTCACATTGTACACCAGTAGCACGTTTACAGATGAGCAGTATCTTGCAGTTAGCGAGGAGCTGGATGACATCTTAAATTGCGATTCGGGTGATGCAGAGTACATGGCCTGCGTCAACGTGCTTGGCAAAGGTTTTGACGAATAATCCCTATGCGCAGGGAAACTCATTAACTGAGATGCCCGTGCAGGGGCATCTTTCTGTCCCTAAAAGGGAGAAGGAGGAACGAATTATGCATTATGTAAACACTGGAGAGTTCACAGGATTCAAGGAGGAAGAACTTGATGCTGTGATCAATCTGATCGTACACACAGGAATCTACGATCGAAAGGAAAACGTCCCGGTATACGAAAAGCCGTATTTGAGTATCGGGATCGAGGATGTGTATGGTGATATTTCCTGTAGATTGCAGCAATTCACTGATAGCTGCGTGAAAAGGGATATTCGCCTTAACGGCATTATTTCCTACTATGGAGACAGTGAAGGCACATACGAGATTAAGAACGGGGAGGTCAAGGAATTCGACAAAGACGAACTTGCCATTCGAGAAGCATCAGATCAGGTACTTATAGCCGAACTTCAAAGAAGAGGATACCTGAAGGTTCAGATTGAACTTGAAGCGTTCTTCTCCACAGTTGGAGAGACGGAAAAGATCATCGTTTGTGATGAAGATGGAAAAGAAATTGCCAGATACGATGGCAAGCAGTCAATCCCATTGGAATTGAATCACAGACGAGTGATAAAAGTAACAAGAATTTCTGATAACATTTCTGATGATGTGACTGTTGTTGTTGCGTCAGAGGAGAATTAAAAATTATTTAAGCAGAACACCAGTGAAGGTTTCTGCGCCACTAGAAAGAGAGGAAAAAGGAATATGAATAAAATTGATAGTTTTCGGAATGAATTTCTGTATTTGAGCAATTTTTACGAAGCACCGGTTGCTTATAACGGTCTGACTTATCGGAACAATGAAGCAGCGTTTCAAGCGCAAAAAACCTTGGATGAAAAAAAGCGTATGTTCTTTACCAAAATGAAGCCGTCTGAGGCGAAGAGCGCCGGGAGACGGGTAATACTCCGCAAGGACTGGGAAGATGTTAAAATTTCTATCATGCATGATATTGTAGAAGCGAAATTCAGACAGAATCCATCTCTTGCAACGAAGCTTATCAGTACAGGAAGCGTATACCTTGAAGAGGGCAATACATGGGGAGATAAGACTTGGGGTACGGTAGATGGTAAAGGAGCAAACAATCTTGGTAGAATCCTCATGGATGTCAGAGAAGAATTAATCCGCGAAAAAATCCAAGAAGAGGAGGATACAGATTATAAACGATTGATTACAATTTGTATCAATGAAAAATTTAATAAGGAGCAGGTAGAAGCTTTAGAAAAGGCAGTTCACGCCATTGCTCCAAACGCAAATATTAATACAGAGGCGATTTGTGAAAAGATATGGTCGGTTGACGATGTTCGGGCAATCGCTGAGAAAAAAGGCTACAATGATGAATTGCTTGTGGCAAAAGCAGTTGCATATATGGGCGATATTCTCGGTGACTGCACAGACGATGAATGGAATTTTATCGAGGACTGCGTAGATAAAGCAATCAAACAGCTTACTGTGGAAGTATAGCGACAATTTTAGTAAATAAGCAAAAAATCCCTTGCATGCCGGGGATAACCAAGAGGTTCCGGCGTGCAATGGAACCTCTGTTTTTCCAAAAATGGAAGAAAGAGAGGAAAATTATGAGAACAACGGAATATCAGGAACTTTATCCCACACCAGATGACGTTATCGAAAAGATGCTGTCCGGTGTGAATTTTAATTATGTCAAGACGGTATTAGAGCCGTCTGCAGGAAAGGGAAATCTCGTACATGGCATTAGAATCCGAGCGCGTGTAAAATATCAAACGCTTGAGATCGACTGTGTGGAGATTGATTCTGACCTGCGCAACCTTCTGAAAGGAGCCGGAGAAAGAGTGATCGGAGATGACTTTTTATCGTTCAGAACGATGAAACAGTACGATCTGATCCTTATGAACCCTCCATTTTCGGAAGGCGACAAGCATCTTGCAAAGGCTTTACAAATGCAGAAAAGCCACGGCGGAGCGGTAATCGCTCTCGTAAACGCCGAGACGATCAGAAATCCATACACAAATCTCCGCAAAGAGATCGTGAATGTGATTGATGAAGCCGGCGGAAGCGTGGAATATCTGCAATATGCTTTTGCAGAAGCAGAGCGGAAGACAGATGTGGAAATTGCCGTGGTAAAGGTTCAGTTTCCAAAGCCTAAGAGGATTTCATCCATTATGGATCGGATTCAAAAAACAAAGGAGATGGAAGAGCCTGAAGTGAACAGTAAGGACTTTCTCGCTGATAACGATTTTATTAAGTCCATCGTTGATCAGTACGAGATGGAAGTTGCTGCAGGTGTCAAACTGATCGAAGAATATAAGGCATTGCAGCCATATATTCTTAACAATTTTGAGAAGAAGGAGGCAAAATATGATTCTGACTGTCTGCTTCGGCTCAAGGTTGGAGATCATGATGCATCGGTAAACGAGTTTGTTAAAAGTGTACGTTCAAAATATTGGCGTGCTTTATTCTCAAACCCGAAATTTACCGGAAAACTTACAAGCAATGTGCTTAATGAGTTCCAGTCAAAGGTATCTGAGCTTCGAAACGTCGAGTTCTCCGCATTCAATATCTTAGAGATCAAGTGGGATATGATGCGGAGTGTGACAAAAGGAGTTGAGCAGTCGATCGTCGATCTGTTTGATAAATTCTGCAAGGCTTGGTATTGCGATGATATGGGTACATCCATTCATTACTACAATCCGGATGGAAAACCAACAGCGCATACAAAGTAAATAAAAAAGCAATCCTCCGTTTGGATGCTTTTAGTAACTTCAGAAAGGAATTCGATCCTATCTGGAGCAGCTATATCAGAGATGGAGGATGTTTAAAAAGATTGTACGACATGGAGAAATGTTTTAATTTCCTTGATAATGGTCGTACAGAGGATGGCGCGGAAATGGAATCTATTTTAAGAAGCGCCAAAGAGAACGAACAAACCAAAAATATAGATCTTAAGTATTTCACCGTAACCTTCTATAAGAAGGGAACGTGTCATATCATCTTCAAGGATGAGGAGTTGCTTAAGAAGTTCAATATTTTTGGAGCGCAGCATAGAGGCTGGTTGCCACCGTCGTATGGTAAAAAGACATACGAGGAGATGGAGCCAAAAGAGCAGAGAGTTATAGATGAGTTCGAGGGGAAGGAAGAGTACAGTAAGACAATGGCTAACTCGGAATTTTACCTGACTGATACAAACAGCTTTCTGTTGGAAGAAAAATAATCCCATAGGGGATCTGGAAGAGGTCCCTTATGGGACCTCTATTTTAAAAAATGGAGGAAAATAAAATGAGAACAATGAAGATTAGAAATCCATCGGAGAAAAATATCTGTTTTGTAACAACTACTTATGCAGATATGTTCCATAGAAAGGCCGTTACCGCCTATAATGCAAAAACCGGCGACAAATATGTGAATGTTACAGTAAATTTACCAAAATATTCATTGGATGATGGAAAGGGGCATTATAATGAGTGCGAAATTAAGAATATACAATGAACAGGAGCCAGAATATCAACTTTTGGAGAAATTCTGCCAGTATATGAACAAATTTAGTTTTGATTACTCTTTCTATCTCAAGACCGCGGTACTGGACGGTCATACAGGAACAAAGTATACGGCTGTTATGGTCATGGACGAGGACAAGAATGAGTGGGAGGCTCTTACACCTACGAGTTACGTCACCGTTTTGCAAGGAAGGGAATATTTCGACCTTGCCGCACATGATCTGCTAACGGCGCCGGGAGCGGAAATATTGTATAACTCAGATAACTTTACTGGGTTGTGCGCAAACACAAAATAAGTATTACAAAAGGATTGCTGACGCACTCATGCGCAGATGCTGCGCTGATGCAGTCCTTTTTTTATCAAAAAATAATTCTTGCAAGAACCTATGTTCTTTAGTATAATAATAATGTAATCAATATTGAGTCGTAAGAATAGTAGAGTCGAAACAGAAATGTTTCGGCTTTTTTTGTGTTTAGGCAGAAATGTCGTACATGCTGTTCTTTCGGCTCTTTTTAAATTCAGGTTAAGCGGCAGAGCCGCGGGAAGGAGTACAATATGTACACAACATACGAATCATTTAAGAAACAGGTAGTAATGGTATTAGACGGAGCATTTTGCGACGCCGGATACCGATTGGAAAGTATTAAGGTTCCGCCAGTAAACGGAAAGGAACGCGATGCCTTTTCATTGAAAAAAGAAGGGGTAATGGCAGCACCTGTTATTTACCTCAATGAGGAGTTTGAACAGTTTTCAAATTCCGGCAAGTCGTTCGCACAGTATGCGGACGCACTTGTTTCGACATTATGTCGTTCTATTAAGAATACGCCGAATCAACAGAAACTGGATCGTCTTTTCAATCCGGTTTACGTTCGTAAGAACGTTGTTCTTCGCGTAGTTAATGCAGAAAAAAATAAAAATATGCTGTTTAATTTGCCACACTATGCGTGGCAGGATCTTGCGGCATATTGCTTTGTCGTCGTAGAAAAAAGCGACGATGGATCAACAGCGGGAGTGAAGGTTACGCATGCACTCCTTGCAAAACTTGGTATGACAGCATCAGAGTTGTACCGAGCCGCGTATAAGAATACGCGGGAAAAGGGATTTAAGATCTTTCGGATGGCAGAACTCAATCCACTTTTTGCAATGATGGGGGATGCTCCAATGTTGATTTGCTCAAATGAGTATATCAACAGAGGTGCAAGCTTCGTGTTATACGAAGAGAACCTCAAAAAAGCTTCCTCAATGCTTGGTGGAGATATGGTCATCTTGCCAAGCAGCGTCAACGAGGTCATCTGTGTTCCAGATGACGGTAGTGCAGATGAACTTATCGACCTCGTTCGGGAAGTTAACCGCACTCAAGTTGCGGATGACGAGCAGTTGTCCGACAACTGTTATCGTTATATCGCGGCAGAGAACCGCATTGTAATGGTAACAAAATAAGCCTAAAGGATTCAGTGGAGAGTTTTCTCTCCACTGACTTTTAGATAACTTTTATAAGGGCAAATTTAAGAAAAAAGAGAATTTGTCTTTATCAATGTTATTTAGGAGGTTTTTTATATGGCAACAAAATTAAATATATCAGCAATTATCAGTATTATTCTTATTATTACCATGTTTTTGTCTGTAACAACAGGATTTAGAAGAGGCCTGTTAAACACCGGAAGATGGGCACTTGGAATCATATTTGGATTTCTTGCTGTTCCCATTGTGTCGCCGATTATCGAAAAAATCATAAAACAGACACCTTTATATAAGATGTTCTTTTTTGGCGACACAGGACTTAACATGATAGCTGCGCGTTGTCTCCAGTTGTTCATTTTTTCATTATCACTTGTGATCGTAAAAAGAATTGTATACATTCTTACAGACATTGAGCTTCCGAAAGGAGCCAAAGTCGTAGATAATGCAGCAGGAGCCGCGCTTGGAATCATAAAAGTGTGTCTGATCATATGGATCTTTGAATGGCTGCTCACATATAATCGTGGTTACACGCCGGCAGTTCACAGAACGCTTATGCAGTCTCCGGTATATGCACTAATTGCAAATCACAGTCTGCTTAGTTTACTACAATAATCAATTACAAATATCGACAAAAATGAAAAAAGGTGTCAAAAAATGTTGCTTTTAATCGAACATATGTTATAATTAAGGCATCGGACAGAACTTATGTTCTGTACCGGCGTGTCGGAGATAACTATATAATGTCTTATCTTTTAATAGCGGAGGACTGCAGAGATGATTCACCACTGGGGGTTACAACATCAAGAAGTGCTATGGAAACAAAGTTAAAACTTCCCGCCAGATCGCTTGAAAACTGTCTGTACAAGGGAGTCCCTTATAAGAAAGCAGGAATCAGAGTTATTCGCGTTCCTTTGCCATAAAAACCGCTATTAGCGGTTTTTATTTTTTTGGAGGAAAAAAGTATGGCAGCACAGAAAATTGCATTTTGTGAAAACAGTCATCTGATGATGGAAAAGAAGAGAATTACAACATTGAATAAAGCAGGGTTGTATACGGACGTTGATTTTATCTATGACACGCCGTATAAGTATTACGACATATCAACACGTACAAGTCTTAATCCTCAGTGCGATGGAAGCTTCGTGTTCGTGTCAGGCACATGTAAAAAGATTACGTCAAAGGTATGCAAAAATGGATCTGTTATGGTAAAGGCGGAACTTGATACCGTGGACGACAAGAATCGACCGATCAAGGTTAACGTTTCTTTCTTCCGTGGTAAAACATATGCCGAAACATTAAAACCTCTTCTGGAACAGAAATGCGTTGTGGCCGGAGATCTCCATTATCTTTATCAGGGATATTGGATTTCCGAACCAATCCTGTTTGAGCTTGAGCGCCTGCACTGCAGAAATTTTATCTCTGTTTATACGAAGAGAAAAGGTATCAGCGATGAATGGATGAGAGCGTCAAGAAAGATTGTGATGGACAATTATAACCTTTCAGAGACGATCCCGGAACGTGTCATGCAGAGCTGTCGTATTCCGAGCCGGAAAGAGGCATTAAAACAGTTACATATGCCGACTGACGGACAACATATCATGAATGCAGCGAAACGGCAGATCGTGGAAGATATTCTGTATTTTGCATGTGCCAAGGAACAGATGAAGGTAGAAGCCGGGGAAACGAGTCCATACGTGATCAAAACCTTGGAGAAAACCATGGAAGTTAAGAGGATGTTCCCATATGACTTAACGGCGGATCAGAAAAACGTATTGAACGAACTGACCGCTCAGATGAAGTCTGGAAAGCGTGTGTCTGCACTAATTCAGGGAGATGTAGGCTGCGGAAAAAGTATCTGTGCGTTTCTTCTTATGATCGCTATGGCGGAGAACGGATACCAGAGCGTACTGATGGCTCCAACAACAATCCTTGCAAAGCAGCACTATGAAGAATTGAGTTCTTATGCTGAAAAGGTCGGATTTAAGGTGGCGTATCTATCTGGTTCCGTTACGCCTGTACAGAAAAAGAAGACACTTGAAGCGATTGCAAATGATGAGATCCGTTTGATCATCGGCACGCATGCCGCAGTAGCAGAGGGTGTGAACATTCCTAATCTTGGACTTGCCATTGTCGATGAGGAGCATCGGTTCGGTGCGAAAACGCGTGCAGCGCTGCTCAAGAATAAGTGCCACAGTATCAATTTTTCAGCAACACCGATTCCGCGGTCTGTTGCCCAGACGATTTTTAGCGAACGCCAGCTGTTTGAGATCAAAACAATGCCGGGCAACCGTAAGCCGGTTGCAACTTCTATTGCACAATCTCTTGATGATGCATTAAAAGTTGTAAAGCAGGAGTTGGGTAAGGGAAATCAGGCGTATATCGTATGCCCATATGTAGGCTCGGAAGATACTGGAAATGTTCAGGAAGGAGAAGCAATCATTCCAGATGTCGCAAAAACGGCGGATTATTGCAGAAAAATTCTTGGAGTTCCGGTCGGAACAGCAACCGGCGGTGCAGAGAATAAAGCGCAGATAAAAGAACGGGAAGATACATTGAACGCATTTAAGGATGGAACGCTCAAAGTATTATGTGCAACAACCGTGATCGAGGTCGGAGTCAATGTCCCGGATGCAACCGTGATGGTTATTCTGGATGCGTTCCGTTTCGGTCTTGCGCAGCTTCATCAGCTGAGAGGACGTGTAGGCCGCGGATCAAAAGAAGGATACTGTGTACTCGTGAGCGACAAGGATGCCGCACGTCTTCATCATCTGGAAGAATCAAATGACGGATTCAAAATCGCCCAGATGGATTACGAGGAGCGTGGAGGCGGAGATCTGCTTGGCATACAGCAGTCGGGGATAAATCGATTTTTGCAGGAAGCCTTGGCTTATCCAAAATACTATCAGTATTTACAGCCTATAGCAGAAGAAATGGTAAAGAATGGCGAAGAACGTACTTTAATAGAAGAAATGGAAAAACGCTCAGAAAAATCTTATGTCCGGGTTGGAAAAATCCGGCTATATAAAAGCAGAGCGTAGGAAGGGGGATTGAATAAGTGAGTGAAAACATGACGTCGGAAGAACAGAAGTATTTCGAGAAGGTCCAACGCGGGAAAAAGGTAAGAAAGAAGAAAGATGGCTCTTATAATGACAGAGAAAAGCGGATTCTTGAGGAAGCATTGGATGCCAGAAGCAGAATTTTCTTTATGCACGCAGACCTCATTGATAAGGTTTATTATGCCTATTTTGCGAGAACACAGAAAATACCAGACGATGTAAGACAGAATTCTGCGGAAGCAATACTTGCATCTATAAAGACGTTTGATCCGGAAAAAGGCGTGAAATTCAGTACATATGCAAGTACGGCAATCAAAAGAGCCATCATTAAAACGGTAGCCGGGCAATCGCTGCTTAGTGTAAAGAGCGGATTTTTGAAAAACTGTTACCTTTTGGAATCTGCATCGTATGAATTTCAAAAAGAACACGGTAAACTGCCAACACAAAACGAATTGGTAGATATGCTTCCATTTGGACGCAGAGCTGTAAGAAATGTACTTTATCGGCGCCGCTCGCTTGTTCATATGTGTGATATCAACAGTCCGGAGGGTGAAGATGACGATTTTTCTCTATCTATATGCAGCAAGCAGGCGGAAGGACTTGATGATCCGGTATTGGACGAAGTGACAGAACTGCAGCCCGGCGGACTTTTATATTGCGAAATCAGTGAACAGTTAAGTAATATATTAAACACCTACTGTACGATAGAAGAGCAAATGGTGCTTGATTATCGTTTCGGCTTTCATGGAGATCCGATTAGTGATGAAGAAATCGCAATCAAACTTGGCATCACAGAAGAGGAAGTAAAGAGGATATGGGGGCTTGCCCTCCTAAAGCTTGAAGAACCATGCAAAGAATATGAAATGAAAGATGCACTTTGACCTTTACAGAACAGATGTTCTTTGATATAATATAAGTGTATTAAATTAAGTCAGAAGAAAGTATGAGTCGAAACAAAAGTTTCGGCTCTTTTTGCGTTTAGGGGGGATAATCCCCACGTTTACATACTTTCCTCTGATTTTTTGTTTGCAAACAAAAAATAAATGCTCAAAAGAGCGGAAAGAGAGGAAAAGACTATGGCAAACGAAAAAACATATGAAACAACAAGAACTAAATTGGAAGGAGGAGCAATCTTAAAGGAATATGCTTCCAATGATTTCTTGACGGTATCGCCTGCTCCATCGATTGACCGTGTAAAGTGGCAGATCGTAACAAAAGGGACTGGCGGAAAGGATGCTTTGAGTTTTTATATGAAACTCGAAACATTCAGAGAACTGGCCGATGAGTTAACTTCGGCGGAAGGCAGGAAGAAAATTGCTGCTTCCATCGACCATCAATATCCAGACGCATTTAAATATGTGACTGGTAAAGATGGAAATCAGACTCTTGCCATTGGAGGCGGACAGAAAGGAATTCGTGTCCAGATCCAAATCGGCAAAGGTAAAGGAAAGGGCTACGACCGAAAAATGGTCGTAATCAGCTATGAGTCAATTAAGATCATGGCATTCCTTTTCAAAGTAGTTATGGGACTGATTCAAACGTCCTATTACTACGCGTCTCTCGCAAACGCATTCTGGAAAGGTTATAAGGATAGAGAAAAGTATTTTTCATCCTATAATCCGGAAGAAGATGAGTATGAAGAGGAACATTCTGAGCAGCCTTCTGAAAAAACAGAAGCTGCAAAGCCGGCATCAAAGTCAGCTCCGGAACCAGCTCCAGAAACGCCTGTTCCAGAAGAGCAAGCTTCGGCATCATCAGATAAGCCTGCTAATGCACAGACTGAGTATCTGATGATGACGCTGGGACCTGTAAAACGGCAGGGAAGTATTTTCTATTGTGTAGCAAAAGATACTGCCACTGAAAAGAAATACTCGCTCTGTTTCGGACAGGACAAAATTACGGAGATGGGCACTAAAAAGTGGAAGAGCTTTCAGGAAAAATCTCCGGACGGCGTAAAGATTAAGATCAACGCCGTAGTAACTGAGAAAAATAGAATGGACTTTATGAGCTTTGTAAAAAAAGCTTCATAAGGAACATTCACTTGTCTGCCCGGTATTCCCCGGGCAGATGTTTTGAGAAAGGAGGTAGACATCATGAAGAGAATGTCTACGCTTGGCTATCTGGAAGAAAAATTTCCAGATGCCGGAAAAAAGATGATAGCAACCAATATTGGCACCGTTCCGGTCGAGGATTATCTCGATATTAAGGCACGACAGTATGGATTCGATGACTATGAGGAGATGAGAGCCGCAGGATTATATATTGCACCGTCTCCTAGTGGTGTTTCATTAAAGGAGGAATGATTATGCATGAAATCTCCTATAAAGAAAAAACTTGGATCTTCTCAGATGCGGACTATGAAGCGATAGCCGAGCATGTCCGTGTGGAAGATTCCAAGGCTCAATTTCTCGCTGCGATTGAGAAATATGGCACGGAAAATAAGGAATTCTCGAATATTGAGGAATTCTTAAAAAGCCATATTGATCAGGCGGCCGAACGCTTCTATAAACGAATCCGAACAAGCACTTCGGATTACGATATGGAGGCAGTTTTAACATTGTTCCGCGGTGCATTCTGGTGTGTCATCACACTTAAGGATGGCTCGAAAGAGGAAGCAGTCCTTATGGACTCGCAGATCTTTGCCGTGGAAAACAATCAGCCTATGCAACTATATACTGCTACGGGCAAAATTTTCAACACCATGGATGTCCTTAGTTTAGAAAAGGACGAAATCTACACCATGGACTAGGAGGGAAGAATATGAGAGTAACTTCGTACTCTCTTTTACTGACACCGGAAAAGACCAACGTGTTAGTAAAAGAGAATTCAAAAAACTATAGCGAGGAGGACAACTTAGCAAATCCTCGCAAAATAGCAAATATGATGAGAAGTATTTTTAACCTTGGAAACAAGGCTGAAGAGTATTTCTACGTCATCGCCTTTACGGCTAAACTTAAGCCGATCGGTGTCTTTGAAATCTCACATGGGACAATGAACAATTCCGTTGTAGATTACAAGGGTATTTTCGCACGACTCTTATTGTGTGGCGGTCCGACTTTTGTAGCGGTTCACAATCATCCATCTGGGGATTGTACTCCGAGCAAGGAAGATGCGACTGTTACACAAAAGTTGAAAGAGGCAGGGGAACTGTTGGGAACACAGATGGCAGATCATGTCATCGTATCCGACAGATCCTACTTCTCGTTCATGGGAGGGGGATTATTATGAAAATAGAAAGAATGACTTTCAAATCTACGTCTTGCCGCAAAAACGTTGATGTAAAAGAAGGAACGATTTATCGTGTACTTTTCACAGATCTTCCAGAATATCTCGAAAATAAGTGGAGGGAATGCGCAGAAGGCATCTGTCCTGAAACCGAAAAGCCGGGATTAGAATTGGAAGCGGTTCTTATGCCAAACGGCGATATGTGTGGTTATGAGTTTAAGTATTACTTTGACGATTACATTACGTTTGACGTTGAGGAAGAGGATGCAAAAGAAATGTGTGATCTGTACACAAACTTTTGCTTAAAGCATGGGAATGAATACCCAGATGCCTATGATGCCAAAGAAGGATTTGACGTTGGGGATGGCGATTGGGAGGATAAGATCCTCGAAAAATATGATATAAATAACTTTACCATCGAGCCATGCCCATGGTGCGGTCGGGAAGAAGTTATTCGCATCAATGGTGTAACCCATTGTCGGTGTGGTAAACCACTTGCTCCATGTTCTGCGTGCGACAACTGCAATTACGCAACATGTCCATTCGGATGTGATGGAACCGACAACGATGACAACAAACCTTGCGATTATGAGGCTTTGTCTGATGACATACAAGAAAGACTGTATACATTGCTCTGAAGGAGGTATTTATGACAGAAAGTTCAAAAGAGTATCTTTCAAAGCACATATTTGTAACGAATGTACTTGAAAGAAAAATAGCAAACCATGCAAAGAGATATGGTATTGAACCAAAAATCTGTGCGTGGTATGCGAACTGGGAAGATTTCTGTTCTGATTGGTGTAACCAGTGCGGATACACCAGAACAGAGGCGCGACGAATTTTCCATGGTGGAATTGGAGAATTCCAGACGTTGCCCAATGGACAGGGCATTGTCCGATTTGTCATCTGATTATAAGGAGGAAATGATATGACAATCAAAGAAGCAATCAAGAAAAACGGATGGAACATTGAATGTAATGTTTCATCCTGCTTCAGATACATGATCGTCCACGTTGAGTTTATTAACGGGGACGGAAACGAGGATGAAACTTCCTTTGACATTAAAGCATATGATGTCGAGGAACTGAATCAGCTTTATGCTGACTTCTGCAAAGAAAATAAGCAGAAGAGAAACACCGTTACTTCCATCAACGTCGTTGCAGTAGCAAAGACGAAGGAAGAACTTGAAAAATTTAATATGTAGTATTGGGAGCCGTGAGAAATCATGGCTCCTTTTTTAGTGCAATAATTTCAAATAAGTCACTAAATAGTGAGGGGGAATTGTGCGAATCCACGAAACAAAAAAAAATTATAGTGATTTTCCATAAATTTTAAGTTCGCAATCTAATAAGAGGTAAGAGGTTATGTGAGCGCCAGACTGAAAGCGCCGTTATTCAGTGGAATGCAAAAGTCAAGAGAGTGGCACTGAGCAGGACTCAACCAACGTGACAACCGATGATTCCTATAACTGAATGAGGGAAGAGCGGAAGGTGGAAGGGTAAGCATAGCACCCAGTAAGGAGAGCATACTTTCGGCACCATGAGTGCGAACTACAAAAGGATTGTATGCTCTTCAAAAACATTTAAGGAAGGGAAATACATATGGGAATTGTTAAAAATGCAAAACCAATATCCGAATGGAGTAAGTATGGTGATAATGAGTTCCGATACGAAGGAATTCAGAGAAATGCCTGCAATCTGATCATAGGAACCATGCAGCAGCCCGGTGGAGCTGAACAGTATATCATGGAAGGAATTTATTCAGATCTCGTGCCTCTTATTGCGAGCAAACAGGTTAAAGTGCATGTTGATCTTTATTCCGAGCCGATGATCGTACTGGAGATGGAAGGAAAGCTTGTGCCGCACAATGCAAATGTCGAGATATTAAGATCGGATGCGCTTGACATGATGGAGGAGCAGACCACAATCGTAAGTAATCAGATCAGATCGTTGGTGGAACTGCGAAATAATGCGTATTCACAGACGGTACTCGGCAAAGCCACAAAGATGCTGCGTGTTGTTTTATCCGATGGACTTGACCGGAAGTTAAACTATGATTTTATCCGGCTTATTTTAAAAGAAAAATATGCTAATGCAGATCCCGGAGAACAGGATGATCTGGCTGCAGAATTTAGAACTTACAGCAAAGAAGATCTAATCTCTGTATACGGAGGCCTTCTCGAGAAATTCTACACCAAAGCAGTGAGGATTGAGCCGATGAAGCGTCTTGTGGAAGATGGCATCCCCGTGGAACAGATTGAAAGCGTATTAAAGGATGAGATTGCCCGGAGATTTTTTGAGGGCAGTATTAGTTAGGGGGCATTATCATTTATGCGAAAAGAAAAAGAGATGACCATTGATGATTATAAGAAGGGAATGCGAGTTCTTCAGGTAAAAAGTAAGGTGTTTGGTACGATATGCAATCTGATAATCCTTTTTATTGTGATCTGCATATCGTTAAGTCTTTTTTCAATGTTTATGGATAAACGTGGTGAATCGCATACGCCGGTCGATGTAAGTATGTTGACGGCTGAAGTTAACACTATTCCTTCAAGACAGTACAACACATCTATCCAGAGCGGCTACACGAAGAACGGAGTCGAGTATAAAACCGTAACGATCGGAGAATATAAGACAACAAGAAGTGAAAAGCAGCTGGCAGTTCTTGGAGCGGATACTGCATGTGATACCGAGATCTATACACTAAAGATCCGGAATAATGACAATTTCTTCATGAAAGCGACGATCCCAGGAGAAATTACGATTGTCAGATACAGTATTTTGGGAGAAAAGAAATTTTCTGAAAAAGAGATTAAACAATACAAAAAGGAAGCCGCACAGTATTTTACGCACGAAAAGTACGCAAGAATGCGATATAAGGACGCGGATAACTATACGGTTTCCATTGAAAATATTTCAGAGTAAAAAGATACCCGCTGATTCTTCGGCGGGTATACACATATCCAGAGATGATCAAGGAGGAAAATCCATGAAAAAGAAAGTAAAAATATTGATCTTTATTGCACTACTTATCGGCGCTATTGCAAGTCTGATAGGATTTGCCAAGCGTAACGGAACGAAATATGCGAATGATAAAAGTGATAACACGGTAGATATCCTGAATGAAGTCCAAAGCACAGGGACGCAGGCAGTCGAGACACCGGATATTGAAGCCCCGTCTGTAATTAAGATGGATGGAACTACATATAAAAGCATCACAGGAGGATTTGCATTCGATGTCCCAGAGGGGTACACATTAAGCCATAGTGGAAACAACTTCTATTTAAGAAGTGAAACCATGGATCTGCAAATGGTAGTTGTGATCACAGACAATAAATTTGAATCCGGGGAAAGGATATATAGTGGGCGTGATAATTACTTGTACCGTATGAGTGGCTACTACGATGACAAGGAACATGATCTGTGCAATATAGGATCAGAGAACCGTTATAAGAAGGTTGTAAATGGTTTTCCGGTCGTATATGAGAATACAGAAGCTTGGTTCCGGAGTAAATCTGATTCACAGACATATAAAAAGAAAGCCTACGGATATTATACAATTCTAAACTCGACAGCTCCGGATGATTGGGCAGACAAAGATCGCGTTATAGAAAGTACGCAAGTATCGGAAAACAATGAAGAAACTGAAAATAATAAGGATGACGACGAATATCAAGGAATTATCCTGATGGCATTTTCTGACAATGTGACGGCGCAGGCAGTACATGATCAGATGGATGAATTTTTATCCTCAATAAAACCATACGAGCCGACTGCCGAGGATTTAGGTGTTCCTGTCAATATTAGTACCTATGATTCCACTGGTAAAGACCATGCAAAAATCGCTTATCCTGCTGGTTGGACCGTATCCAGAAATGAAGACGGGATGATCTCCATTCAGTGTCCTGACAATGACTCAAGCCCTTATGATGGCGTGATTATCGAATACATGGCGGATGAAGATCACAAAGTCGTCGAAGACTATGCGCAGTTCTCTGGAAGTTATGAATATCAGCTGATGCTGCCTTATTTTACACAACCGGTTGGAGCGAACGCATTTAACTACAGAACAGCGATCACAAAGACAGATTTGCACGCAACGATTGGCGAAAAGGAATGTATTCTGTTCAATGTGACAGATGAGGTGATTCCATCCACGAAAGCAATCCGGTACTCCATGTCAAGAGATAGTTATCGGCTTAATAACATCCGCTATACATTCCAGAGCAACGGAGTTGACTGTATGTTGAACTTCATTATACCAAACGATAACTGTCTGGCGCTTATTGATCAGCTGCTTGCTAAGACATCATTACAGTAGTGAGGGGTGTTGAATGGAAGAGAAAAAAACAGAAAAAATGAGTAAGCGAGGGAAACGTCTGATCATCATTATCATAGGCATCATCCTTGGCTTTTCACTAATTTCCTTCATTGCAGATATGATGAAGCAGAAAGCAGCCGAAGGAAATGACGTTCAGACCGCAGAAGAACCGAAGGATAATGTAGATTATATCAAGGATATTGACGTTGGGGACGATTCAAGCGCCAATGATCCAAAACTTGTTGCAGCCACATTCAAAGGTGCTGCCGACGGTAACACAATTCGAGTGCTGCTCGATAATGATGATGTTGTCGTACACCTTGCCGGAACATTATCCGGCGATAAAATCACCGGAATGGGCATGGATTACAGAAATCAAGCAAGAGAATGGATGAGTAAGCAGTTTGATGATGGCATGGCGGTCTATCTGGCAGTCACAGACCATACAGACAGCGAATACAGCGCGTTAGTCTTTGATCAGGCAGATCTTGACTTTACAGATGAAAATGTCTTCTGGAATCATTGCATCAATGCAAAAGAGCTGCTTGACGGATATGGAACCATATCTAATGATGTAGATAGCTCATACTATAACTGGATGACAGATGCTTTTTATTATGCGCAGTCCAATCTAAAAGGAATCTGGGATCGCAGTGACAACTTCACTATCTGCGGATACGATGTTCCGGATAAACTGATGCAGCAAGAGGAGCAGGAACAAGAAGAGGAAGCAAAGCAGCAGGAAGAGACGGAATCAAAGAAGAAGAAAAAGAAATTCTCAAAATCAGCAAAATTCAAGAAGAACAGCGAAAAAATCGACAATACAGAAAACTAGCAGAATGGCCGTTTTGCCTGAAAATAGGCAGAAACGGCTATTCTTATATTGACAAAAGAACAAATGTTCGGTATAATATAATAGAAAGAAGGAACTCGTTGAGATCAAACAATTAGATTCATGTAATGAGAAAGGTGGAAAGAATATGTTATATCAGGTAAAATGTAGAAAGATCTCTGGCGAGGAAAAAGGAGATTACATCCCGGTTCCAGATGGAATTGAGGCACAGAACAAAAAAGCTGCAATCAAAGCTGCAATGGCAATTATAGTAAATCAGGATTCTCAGGCAGGATACGATTCCAACACGGAAGGCGGACGAATCGTAAGCCGTGGAGAAAACAAAGAGATTATTTATTTTGCGTTTTCAGCAAAGCTAATGACAGAAGATGGCACCGTCTACAACTCTTCAGACGAAATTGCCTACGCGTTCATGGATACGCTGATCACAGAATTAAAAGAGATTGGATATAATCCGGAAGAATACAGCAATATCTGTGTCGCAATTGGTGTGCGTGTACAAACCGGAGTTGATACATGGATTGTTGATATTCGTGAATCAAACGGGGAAACAGCACAGATCATTTTGTACCATAAAAACAACTTTGGATCAAACGTAGATACGACGAGCAAGATCCCGGGATTTCATAAACAGTGTTCCGGAAGATACACACTGGATGAAATCATCAAAGTAATGGTGGATCACGGCAACAAATGGAAATCTCGTCACAGATAAGAGATAGAGAGGGATTTTTTATGAAATATAGAGTAATGTATAAGTCAACCAAAACGGTATATTTGGATGTGGATGCCGATTCCATCGAAGAAGCAAAGGAAATTGCTGACAATACGGATAGTGGAGAATTCTGTGAGGATGGGACCGATGATTGGGAGTATGACAGAACAGAGGATGAAAATGGAAACATTCTCGAATAATTATTTTTATGGAGAAGGAACAATCATGGAGAATATTAAAATCAAGTATTTTACAGACAAAATTGATAAGCTTACATATATTGATGGGAAATCGGATTGGATCGATCTGCGGGCGGCGGAAGAGACAGAACTTCATACCGGAGACTTTGCAATGATCCCGTTAGGTGTTGCAATGGAGCTTCCGGATGGATACGAAGCACATGTTGTGCCTCGCAGCTCTACATTCAAGACATGGGGCATCATCCAGACAAACAGTATGGGTGTCATCGACCAGTCGTACTGCGGTGATAACGACATGTGGAGAATGCCGGTATATGCCACAAGAGATACTATTATCCATGTGAATGATCGCATTGCACAGTTCAGAATTGTTAAGCATCAGCCAACAATCGTATTTGATGAGGTCGATCACTTAACCGGCACTGACCGTGGAGGATTTGGAAGCACTGGGAAAGTATAATAAACACTGGGCAACTGCCATGAAAACATTACATATTATTTAAGGAGATACAATAAATGTATATTTTGTTAATCTTATTATTAATGGTTATATTCTTTAAAAACGAAATTGACAATACTGCGAAATCTTACTACATTGGCAGAACTCACATAGTCAGAGAACGCCATCATGTGGCTACAGACTATCGTGATAGCCTTCTTAATACAAAAGAAGGATTTTTACGCATCTGTTCGAGACATGGTATAAAAGTGAAACAAACATATTTGTCACCAAATGGAAGTGTAGAGCAAATCGTATTTTCAAAGGGAATGCATAAAGCGGAACAAATTTCTGTTTCATTGCCATACACAAAAGAAAAGTTCTATTTGCTTTCTGGTTTTATAATGAAGTCATTTTGCATTCCGAAAGAAACTATGTTAGAAGATGGCTTTGTTATGTCCACAAGTTTATATGGCTTTGAAGCGTCTGAATATAACAAAGTAATCGAATCGTGTGACACAAATGATATATCTGACATTTGCAAAGAACTCATCTTAGAATAAAGGAGGATTTTATCATGAGACAGAAAAGGACAATTAAACTAAAGACGTTATCACTCGCACTGCTGATCGCTTTCTCCGCAGGGTATATTCCGCAGTCATCAGCTGATATTAATTCAGAAATTGTTGTGACCGCGGAAGCAAAAGATAAGTTTTCTGTATCGGATGTTCCAAAGTACAAGGATGCAGTTTCGGTAGAAGTGCATGGAAATAAACCTATGATCCGTGCAGAAACTGCAATCCATAAGACGGAAATCGCAGGGGCTTCCGGAAACATATGTTAAAAGCCATTGCTTTTCAATGATAATAGAACATACTATTTAAAAGGAGACGGATATGGGATATAGTTGTAAAGGAACGTGTTATGCAGCATGTTCAGGATGTTCTACCATGTGTGCTTTTTCTGCGGGAGAACATCCTTATGGATATAGTATCATGGGTGAGACATCGGGCGTAAGTAATGAAACACCAGATACAAATAATGAAAAGATTAAAAATATACCAACGGAGTGCAGTTCATGTGGGGCACAAGCAGAAATAAGCCAAATGGGTTTTCTGTTCATTAAAAAATGCCCATATTGCGGAAGAAAAGAAGTGATTTCCATTTAGGACACCAAGCGGAAATCCTCGGTTATTCAATTACCAAGTAGGTTTGGAGAGAATTTACTTCTATAATTGTAATCCCTAGCAAATTGGTTTGTTGAATTTTATGATTTTCACTTGTAAGAACGTGCGTTCTTTAGTATAATAAATATGTATTAAATTTGAGTTAGAAGAATGTTGAGTCGAAACGAAAGTTTCGGCTCATTTTTTGTTTTCAGGGAAGCCTGACCACAAAAATTCTTCCGGCTCATTTTTTTTATTACATATTAAAAATGAACGCCCAAAGAGGCAGAAAGGAAGGTTTTTTATGGAAAACGCAATTATTAAGCAACCGTCTTATTTCCCTTCAGCGAAAAAGACGGCAAATGAGAACGGATTACTCCAGATTGGAACAAATCTGTTCGAGATCGGTCTTACATCCGTTTTGACAGAGGACGAGATGACCGATTTCAAAAAGAAACTTGAAAATGTGTGTGCTTCATTCGATACCGTATTTTTCGGAAATGGGAAGGAAGATACACGCTTCGATTTTACGATTGGAAATGCGAAGTTTGCATACCAAGACGTATTTTCGATGAAAACCGGAAAACTTCGGTATCGAGTATTCTTTCTGAAACACTTGGAAGTGAACCGAAGCACCAGAGAGTCAGTGTTTGAGCAATACAAAAATGAGCAGATCATTCGTGATTGCCATCTTGGATTCAACCTGGATATTGACGTGGAACTGTGAGAAGGGAGGAACACGGCAATGAAAAAGTTTCTTAAAGCTGTTTTGATTTTCTTTGTTGGGTTATACCTTGCATTATTCTTCGTAGTGATGAAGGTGACGCCAACAAAGCAGCAGATTCGTGATATTGATTGGGATCAGTATACCAACCATTATTACGAAATGTTGCTCACAAAAGAGGAGAGAGCGCCGTATGACAAGTTAGACGAGGCGTGCAGTGCTATCCTGCAGTCGGATAAAAACATCGAATACACCGGCAAATATAAGAGAGTTGTCAGCGTGATCGATTGCTCTTTATCTCCGCAACAGATGAAGGATACTTACCGTTATTTTAAAAGAGCGCATCCACAGTATTACTTCATTATGCACAGTGCACTGTATAGTGACAGTAAGTTTTATCTACAACTGCTGTTGGATGATTATAAGTCAGCAATGACAAGAAAAGAGACAGAGCGCGATATTGCCGCATGTCTCATCCGGTATCAGAACTGGCTTAAACTCGCAGGAGATCCATCAGACAGAAGAATTCTTCGTATAACGCATGATTTGGAATGTCTTCAGACAACCTACGATCAGGAATTATACGGAAGGATGAAGAATGGATCGGTAAAAGATTCCGAACTTCAAGAATCCCAATCCATCATCGATGTCTCATCAGGAAAAGGCATTTGTGCCGGATATGCTCTGTTATATTCCATGGTTTGCAATGCAAACGGGATCGACAATTATCTCGTAAGCAATGGCAAACATGCATGGAATCGCGTTAAGTATAACGGACAATGGCTTAACGTGGATTGTACATGGGACGACAGTGGATGTGGATATAAGTATTTTCTGATCACAGATGCGCAAGTGGCAGCTATGGATCAGGACGGACTACATGATAGCCCGCAAATTTAACACCCGGACACGGGATCAACAATCAGGAGATCCCGCGCATAAGGGATCTCCGCCATATATAAGGAGGAAAACATATGAGTTACTATAAAATTAAATCCATTTCTTTCCGTGAGAAAGAAAATAAAGTGTTTGTTACAGCAGCAGATTCTTCGCTGCGACCATTACAGTATATCCGCAGTGAGTATGCAGCAGCCACACCAATCTTTAGAGAAAAGGTGGAATCATTATGGGAAAATGTCATGACTGGCAACTTCCAACTGATTCCAAGTTGCAGATGGTGTAAGGCCGTGAACGAGGCGTTTGCCAAGAAGAGAACCATCTCAAATGGCATGGATGTCCTTGGTTACGACTTTAAATATAAGACTTCATTCACCGAAGAATTGAATGCGTATGTAATAAAGACGTACTTAACGCCAACTGTGATGAAGGAAATCATTGTTGCTGACACTCAATACGAAGATAACTTCGTTGACCGTTGTAGAAATCGGTGGCATGAGATCGCTGACGAAATGAGGCGTAATCATCAGATTCCGATCCGGTCAGCTCTTTTCTCGACCGTATTTCGTGGTTGGGATGTATTGTATCCTGCATTTAGCAATAAACTCATTGTTGCAAAATGCAGCAATTACAACCATGGATTGCTTGACAATAAAGACCAATCCGCGGTTATATTGCCGGAGGATTCAGGGTTCGACTGGCCGGAGGTTGCCTACGCAGATCTGGATTCACTTTCAGAAGTGCTGAAAAAATACCCTGAATTGATTCCCCTTTGCGTAATCGAGGCAGAGTATCAGTCAGCAGAGAGGGCAGTAACAGATGGTTACCAGAAGATCTGCGACGACCTTTATGCAATAAAAACCAAAGGCCGCATTTCATATGCCAAGATCATTGGATACTAGGAGGTGAGTATATGCTTTTAATCATTATTTTTGAGCATACGGATCTCCCTTTTATCCTCGATCAGGCATCGGAAGCAGATTGCCTTGAAACGGTCAGAAGGGCTAAGAAGATGGGATTCGAGTTCGATGAGAATAATTACACCATCGATACTGATCTTATCATTCTTCATGCAAAAAGGACTGGCGTTAAGGTTCCCAAGAAACGATATTACATTTTAAACGAAAAAATCATTCTTGTGACACCGGCGGACAGTCCGGATGAGGTGCAATCAACCAAAAATCTGCTCGCATATAAGAAAAATGTAAATGCAAGCATGATTTCTGCGGTAGAAGTATAAGGAGGAAAAGACGATGAACGATAGATATTTATCCAAGGCAAAGAGAATCGATAATGAAGAGTGGGTGGAAGGGCAGTTGATATTTTCATTTACCGATATTCCTTATATTGTTCAAGAGTATAGTCATAGTCTTGGCGTTATGCAAACGTATGAGGTAGACATATCCACTATCTGTCGATGTACCGGTCTTAAAGATAAGAACGAAAGACTGATTTGGGAAAAGGATATTGTTGACGGTCATATTAAACGCGGTGCGGCTTTCTTAAATTGCTTAGTTTTATGGAATGAAAGTAAGGCCCGATTTGATGTAAGAGCAAAAGGTTGTAATTTTCCAATGACGCTCGATGAAGTTGCAGGCAATATATCTGTTGGTGGATTGGATTATGAGGTTGTCGGAAATCGATTTGACAATCCGGAGTTGTTAGAACTGTTGGAGGTGTAAGAATGACAGAGAATGAATTAAAAGCAGTAAGATTTATCGAGAATATCAAAAGCCATGCAATGGCGACTCTTGACTATATCGCCAAAGAAGAGCCCAATGTAAGCCCACTTGTTTATAAAGGCAGAGAGGAAAAGGCAGACACTATACTGACAATGATAGAAGAATTAAAGCAGTACCGGGCAATCGGTACACCGAAAGAATGCCGAGCGTTGAAAGATAGGCTGGTTGCGAAAAAGGTGTCTTTAAGACATGTTCGTAAATTTGATGGATTCGACGATGGAGAATGCCCTACTTGCGGAGAATCAGTAAGTAGAGATTTTGATGGGACTGATATTTTTTGTCCGGAGTGCGGTCAGAAATTGGATTGGGGCGATGAAGAATGGGAAGATTAATTGATGCAGATGATGTGATAGCATTACTCATAAATCATCATTTTGATGATGATAAGGAAAATTTTGATTTACTCATTCATAATCTCTGTAAAGAGATTCGGCTAATTCCAACTGCTCACGATGTCGATGAGGTTGTGAACTTGCTGAAAGAGGCAAGTTTTTATGATACTTACGTGTCAGAGGAAACAAAAGTTGTTGACTTAGACAAGGCAATCGAGATTGAAGAAAACGGTGGCATTGTCAAGGAAAACAAAGCAAATTCAAAGGAGGAAAATTTATGAAACACTATGATGCGATCATTTTGAATAAAGATGATCAAATAAAAATTTTCGGAAAATGTCTGGAGTTCAACCACGATGGGTTCGTTGATGAGCCGCGTTTGGATTGGTGGGGAATTTTGGAAGAACATTTTAATAAGCCGGTGGTTTCAGTTAAACGATTCGGGGCAGAATCATGGAATGAAATCATTGTTCTTACGGCCGAAGGGCATGTTTACAAAGGCAATCGGCATGTTTTATATTATGGCACAGCTGCAAAAATCGAATGTGTCTTAAAAGACATTTTCGCAGAGGCAGAGAATGACGAGTATGAAGTGTTTGAAAATTATACAGCGGCATGCTCAAAAGAGGAATGGGATCGTGTAGTCAAGTGGGTACACGACACCTATTAATGGTTAGTATTTATAAGGCTCGGAATTTTCTGGGCCTTATTTTATTGACACAAAATCGAACATATGTTTTGACACAATCGAACATATGTGTTATTATAAAAGCAGATAAGAGAAAAAGGAGAGATGACCATGGCAATGCCAGACACTATCATTGTAATTACCTATTTATTTATGCTTTTAAGTATCGTATGCGTTGTATGCGCTATCATGAGAACTATCATAAAGCGTTGGAAATCCTGTGATAATGAAAAATACAAGACAAATGTTATCGAAACAGTTGTCAAAGTGGCGGTTTCAGTATGTATCGTTATTATTTGTATTATGTTATACCTTTACATGCAAAATTCTTAGCAGAAAGGGAAATAATTATGCAGGCATTTATTACTGTAATGCTTATTATCGAACTTATTTTGACCGGATCAGCAGTTTGTTTTACAGTGAAAGCATTATCATTGGTTCGCTTGGAGCAAGAAATGTTGCAGGAAGAAATATGTGAAAACAAAGAAAATTTAAGAATATATGAGCAAATTTCGGGTGTAAGAGATGCTTGACACTCTTTTTATAAAGCACTATATTGCGCTCACAAATAAGAATTTGTCTGCGCAATATGGTGCTTTATAAATCTATCATGGATATTTAACGTATGTATACCAAAATTTTTCAATATGTACTTTTCAATATACACACTTGGAAAACTTTACAAACTACTGTATCTATATAATACGCAAAACTATGACACACCTATACATACATGATCATAATCAATCAGCTTTATTCATCATTTTTCAATGATTAACTATCGCAAGTACCGGTATACCTATACCAGAAAGAAGGCGTTTATATGAATAATAAGTCAAACAAAACGGATACTCTTCCGATCATCGGAAAAGCCACAATTAAAAATTTAGACGCATTGAAAGAGTGGAATGACTCAGGCGAAGCCGTAGAATTTAAAACCGAAAATTGGTCAGAGAAACGCGCAAAACATTGGGAAAACAGTGAGCAGATAGGCTTTTATAAGCTACAGAATAAAATTCCGCAGCTCAATACCGCTTTCGACAATGTTACCGGCTATTATTTCACCGATTTGTGTGATTTGGTTGAATTTTATAATACACTCAGCCGGAAGCTCAATCTCCGGTATCTCGATAATCGGAACCGGTTCGCAATCGTCAGCGGCGATAACTTGGATGTACCGTGGCTTCTGCCGTGCCGATTCCTTGATGTTGAGATGTACAAAGATTACAATGCGTATTCCGTTGCACAGATTCATTCTCTTGGCGAAAACTCTGCACTGCTCTCTCCTGCTTCTATGGATCAAGCTTCATTCGATGATGTTACAAATGATATTGAGGCTAAGAAAAGTGAAATCGAAGCAAAAAAGGCAGATATGGAGTCTTTAAAACGTGAGCAGGAGGAAAAACTCGAAGAGTTCAGAAAACAGCTCGAACTTCAGTATAAGGAGAAAACCGACGCATTACAGGCAATGAAAGCAAATCTTGACATGCAGTTGGATGCACTTAATAAGAAGCTTTACATGATCGAATCAGAGATCTACGTGCTTCGCTGCATCACCGGTGAAGTTGTAAATTTCGTACAGCTGACATCCGGGCAACACGCGGATCAGAACTCACCAGTCGTTATCTATCAGAAACTCCGATTTCTTGATGAAGAGCTTGGCAAGTTTCTTGCTATATATGATTATGAAGGAACCTCAAATGAAATGAGATATTTTGAGGAGATCTTGAAAAACAGGGAAGATATGCAGGAACTCTTCTGCCCCGGCGAAAAATCTGTTTCTTTCGTTAAAATCAGCCGAACCGGTAATAGTTTTGCCGCAAGCCCGATCTTTGCAAACGTACTTGATTCCTATAAGAAATATCATGGATCTACAATCGCTATACTGATCCGCGACGGGGAAAATCTGTATATAGGATGGACCGATGAGGATAAAATCGCGATTGTCGATGATAATGTGTTCTTTGCTCCTCAGAAAGAAACTATAACGCAGGAAACAGAGTATGCAACCTCTTCCACTCAGGAAGAAATGCTCTCCCGCTTATTTATCTTCTCAGTGCTTCAAGGACTGATCAATGACGGAAAGATTATCCGACTGCCGCAGCGTGTGACTGTGACCAAGCCCAGTCCATATATTGTATTCTCGCTCGCAGATGGATGGATTGAGGACAATACATACGGATCATGGGAAGACATTCTTGTATCGTCAAAAAACGAAAAAATTTCCAAAGGCGACATGGTACTCACCATGCAGCGTATTACACGCGATGATGCAGGATGCTATATGTATGGCAGATCTACTGTGAATGATTCATTCAATAATGATCGCGGTCGCGGCATCAAGAACCGCACACATGATGTAAGTATTCATGACTGCACCATTTATCCGATCAATCTGGTAGATAATGATGATGTATGGAGTATCTTATATCTCGATTATCCGTACACTTCTATTCTTCATAAGGATAATCTGGTAAAAACAGAGAGAAGCGAGAGTTATAATCCAAGATATGAATATCTCCCATTGCAGGGACCACCTGCCATTTTCACAAGAACTTTAGTTCTTGAAGGCGGCAAGGATGATCGCTTTGGAAAAGTTACTAAAGACAACATCGAAGCCTATATCAAATGGGAAGATTCTACCTATTCATTTGACGAAAAAAGCAATGGTTTACATCGAGAAAGTTCTGCAAGTAGGGATGGCGTTAAATGCTATAAGAGAGTCTTTTTCAAAGCGATGTATATTAAAACCGAGCGTCACTACTTCATTTCTGAGGAAAAGAGTGATTCCGGATATGATTGGCGTACTGGTCGCGACACGAAGAAAGCGCGGGCGAACATGGAAGTATATAAAGGAGAATTTCTCGATCTTACTTATCTCGATTCCGTAAGGGTACGATATGCCATCACAAATCGCAAGTTAGATGGATGGGAAATCGGTGGTAAACACATTGATTTTGCAAAAACTCTGGAATACTTAAATAAAGCTTTGGAATACCTTACGAGCAGAGAAACAATAGAGAAAGAAATGCTGCTTAAGTATACGGATGTAATTCCGGATGATTGGGCTGCTCTCCTCTCCGCTTGGCGACATGAAAAAAGCTATCATTCTCTCACAGACACCAGAGCAAAGGCGTTTTGCAAATATATCGAAGAAAGGAAGGAAAAATCATGGAAAGATTAACGATTCGATCAAATAATGGCGATATGGTTTGGTATAAGGATGTCGAAAACAATGACGCATATGTGGAACCATGTGAAATGACGCCACACCATAGCAGGATGGCGATCGCCAAACTTGCCGACTATGAGGATGCTGAAGAACATGGGCTTCTTTTGAATGTAAATGCAGCGGTAGCCAATATTGAAAAACAGAGAGATGCGTGGAATGATAAAGAAGTTGCCGACAAAATACTTGTTGAAGAAAAAAGAAAGGCTTACAATATGGCGATCGAAATACTAAAGGCAACAGCGCGTATTAACAATCCGTGAATGGAATTTGCTATTACATGTGGCTAAGCAATGAATTTAAGTAGATTAAAGGAAGGGTAAACAATGGGAAGATTAATTAATGTAGATGATGTGATAGAGCTACTTGTAAATCATCATTTTGACAAAGATAAAGGAAATTTCGATTTGCTGATACATAATTTGTGTAAGGAAGTTAGAAACATTCCGACCGCTTATGATGTGGATGCAGTTGTGAAACAGTTACAACAGCAAGCGGAACAGTATCATGGACGTGCAAGGAAATATGCGGTTACGGGAGCAACATATGACGTGGAACACATGGATGGAAAAACTGCAAGCTATGAACATTCGATTGAGATTGTGAAAGGCGGTGGTATAGATGCAATTAGTTCTGTCGGCAATTGAGAATAGAAAAACAGTTGGTGACTATGAGAGAAATCATACCGATCAACATCATGAATGTCCTTATTCCGACAAATACGATGTAGACGAATGTATGGATTATTTTATGGGAGAATGCCAGAACACATGCAGTTTCTGCCCTATGGAAGACAAATATGGAGTGATCTGGTAAATTACTTATTGAAGGGAATATTCCAATGCTTTCATATGAGATAGTGATAAAGGCTGTAAAGGAGTGGTGATAAAGATGGCAAACCCGAATTCAAGGATGATTCTCCTTAAAAGTCCAAAGATCATCTATGTTCGCGATTGCAAAACCGATAAGGAAAAGTGGAAGTGGTGATTGAAGGAAGTGTGTTTCCGCCTATGACAAACGAAAGGATTTTGATTATGAAACGTATTTTATTTTGTATATCACTAAGGTTTATTATGGCGTCTTTTTTTGTCCATGTAACTTTATCAGAGCCGGTAGTTAAATTCTTTATGAAATTTTCAAATAATATAGAGGAAGTGGCTTGGTTCCTTATAGTATGGTTTTTAATAGTAGAATGGCTTTTTACTCTGGTTGTAACAACAGATTTGGCAAATTTGTTTTTCAAAAACGATTCTGAAAACAATGAACCGAAGTATCAAGCAAAGCGGCCAGATGATGTAAACGAAAGCGCTCTTGTTAAAGGATCACTTGATTCTGGTATATCAACTCCCGTTGATCTTCACAAGTTTGTTTTTAGAAAAGCATTATTCAATTATTACAATACAAAATATTTGGGACCATATAATTATTCGAGTTGCGAAGAATGTGTAAAGGATGCAGTCCTTGACGCCGCAAAAGGGCGACATTTAAAGGATGAAGAAATTAACGCTATAACAAATGAAATAAATGGTTATCTTGATCATAGTGCGTTGACACATTCGAATCCCCCTCTTTTAGCAGAATGGCTAGATTATACATATAAGTGTTTGGAAGAAATAAATGCAGCGGAGGTGAACTGATGGTTAAGGCAGTATTGGTTATGGATATGCCGGAATCGTGCGATATGTGCGATTTTGCAGACGATACACAGCCACCAAGGTATGGAGAGCGAACGTTGTATTGCAATGCTCCAGGTATTGGATATGATGTGACAGATTATATTGCGTGCAGACCGGATTGGTGTCCACTCCGGGAACTGCCGGAGAAAAATCCAAGCAATCCAGAATTAAAACCTGGAGTATATTATTCAGAAAAAGGGTATGAAGTTTACAAGAGAGGTTGGAACGCCTGCTTAGATGAAATTTTGAAGTAAATTGAAAGCAATCTGGTGATATGTCAAGCTAATTTTTTAAATGATTTTGATATGTATT
>ERZ1034763.172-NODE-172-length-37331-cov-29.179767_pt1 | contig 37331 bp, 35 predicted proteins | sample MGYA00520701_ERZ1034763 | MGnify/ENA primary metagenome ERZ1034763 (study PRJEB33766, sample SAMN09781707) | gut metagenome | biome: gut microbiome | host: Homo sapiens | place: Madagascar | study: EMG produced TPA metagenomics assembly of the PRJNA485056 data...
CATTCTTGAGAAAGGAGGATTACACATGAACAAGGAAGAACTCGTTCAGGCAGTTTCCTGCATTACCAGTATGCCGAAGAACGCCAGCCTTGAAGCTGTCGATGCTGTTTTTGAAGCGATTGAAGAATCTCTTATTGCGCACGAAGATGTCACTATCGCAGGCTTCGGTAAGTTTGTCGCGAAGTATCAGAAGGCCAGAGATGCGCGGAATCCGAAGACCGGTGAAAACATCAAGGTTCCAGCCCGTTTTTCGGTCAAATTCTCGCCGAGCAGCATTCTGAAAAACGCAGTTGCGAAGTAATTCATGGGGCTTCACAGCCCCTATACATATTAAAAAATACAGAAAGGATACACTTCTATGCAGGATGTAAGAATCCATCGGGGCGACATTTTCTGGGTTCGGCAGGACTATGCTGCTGTCGGATCAGAAGCGAGAAAGAATCGCCCAGCAATCATTGTCAGCAACGATAAGAACAATACATATTCCGAAACTGTAGAAATAGTTTATTTAACAACTGCTGAGAAAAAGCCGATGCCAACGCACGTTTCCATTGAAACGATGGGCAAGCAGTCTACTGCGCTTTGCGAGGCTGTCTACACAGTTGACAAGGAACGTTTGGAAAACTATTTTTGCACGCTGACAGCTGACGAAATGAAACTTGTTGACCAAGCGGTTATCGTTTCCTTGGGTCTTTCCGTTTCCACGTCCTACATTTCAGCCGTTCCAAAAGAGTTAGGTGAAGAAAACAACATTGTTTCAATTAACGAACCGTTTGGGTTAAAAGACGCATATCGTGTGCTTCAGAAGGAACGTGATACGCTGCTTGCACAGAAAGAAATCTATGAGAAGATCTGCGCCGCTGCGCTGCCGCGTTGGCCGAAGGATATTGAGGTGGGATAATGATCTACCTTGACCATGCTGCTACTTCGCCCCCACTTCAATGCGCAAAGGTCGCCTTCAATGCAGCATCAACGGCGGTGTGGGGGAATCCAAACTCTTTACATTCTTTTGGGCAAAGTGCCAGAAATGCGTTGGAAGCTTCCCGTGAAGCTGTAGCGCAGTGCTTAAAGTGCGACTCAGATCAAGTGTTCTTTGTTTCATCCGCGACGGAGGCTTGCAGAATCGCGATTGAAATTATGCTTGGTAAATGCCATGGAGTTACTGCAAGTCTCGTAGAGCATTCGGCTGTATCAAGCATTACCGATCACATACTTATCAGTCGTACAAGCAATGAGTTTCACGGTTTCGCTCATATCTGCACCAACAACGAAACCGGTGAAATCTATGATTTAAGAAGTATCTTTTCAGGGTATGATTTGACGTTCTCCGACTGTACCGCAGCCATGGGGAAGCAAAAAATCAACTTCCGTGAAAGCGGAATAGACTTCATTTGCGGAGGTGGTCACAAGTTTGGTGCTCCGATTGGAATCGGCGTGTTGATCGCGCGAAATCCGGAAGCAATCACAACGAATTTTCATTTTGGAACGCCTTCTGCTCCACTCGCAGCCGCATTTGCAGAAGCATTAGTGTTCAGGACAGACCATATAGAAGAGTTCAAAAATGCAGCAGCCACCTTGCATGACCGCCTGATTGATGGTATCATGAACGAAATACCGGACGCACAGCTTAATGGACTGCTTTACAAGGGAAATGAAGTCATGCAATCTCCGTACATTGCAAACGTTTCCTTCCCGAACATCGAGAACCACGCACTTGTCCTGCGCCTTGCGGCTGACGGATTGATGGTTTCGTCCGGCGCGGCGTGTTCTAGCGGAGATAACGCCCCGTCCCGTGTGCTTCTCGCTTCCGGGTATTCTGAGGAACGCGCACGTTCCGCCATCCGGTTCAGCTTCGATTACAAACTCGGCCCGAATGCAAATGATATGGGCTATAACTGCGGGCTGAACCTCGAACGAGATATCAAAATCGTTGATGAGGCAGTAAAAATCGTGGCACGGAATGTGCGGGAAATGAGGGGTATATAATATGCCGCGCAAAAAACTCAATTACACAGACAACTATTACAAGCCATTCCCCACTCGTCTTCGTAGGCTCATGCGTGGGGACGCAGGGAAAATCAACAGAACTGTATCGCAGCAAGAATTAGCGGATTATCTCGGTCTGAAGGCAAGACAGTCTGTATCTGCATACTGTGACGGTTCTGGACAGCCCAGTTGGGAGAATATCGCAAAAATCGCAGAATACTTCAGCGTATCTACGGACTGGCTGCTAGGTGTAACAAATATTGAAAGCGTTGAGCAAAACATTCAAGTTGCAGCTGCTACACTCGGCATTTCAGGGAAATCCGCTGAGAACCTAGCAAGGATTTCAGCTGAGTTTCACGATGACGATGACATCCTTACCGCCCTCCGGCGTTCTTCAGCACGAGACGCGTTGAATAGTCTTCTGGAATCAGAAGATGTGATGTGGATAGCAGAAGCAGCAGACCGCTTGATGCACATTCAGAAATTCCGTCCGATAAAAATTCTTTAATCTGGGCGGGACAAATCTGATTTCCCGGTAGAATCATAACTGTAAGCCCTCACGGGCACATCAAAAAATTATAGGAGGCAAACACAATGGCAATGGATATTCAGGATATGGTGGCTGCAATGGCAGCGAAGAATGAGGCATTCCGTGGGAACGAGATGGTTCCTGAGAAGGTCGAGGTCTACAACAAACTCAAGGAACACGCGGCAGCGATTTCCAAGGCAATGCGTACCCCGTGGCACGCGGATAATTTGGGACTGCGTGATCAGAATACGTTCGTCTACGTTGACTTCCCTCTTCCAGTCAGTATTCTCAATGACAGCATCCGCAATCGCATTTCAGAAATGTACAAACTGGCCAACATGGTAACGTTCGCCGATGTCAACTGTCGGCTGCGCATGACATTCACTGTCGCAAACGTTTGGAAGGAATGAGTGTATGGACGGAAAATTCCGCACGAACGTAATCAACAAGCGCTATACATTCCATGTGATGTACCGGGAAAAAGATGCTGAGTTCATCACTGTCGAGGCAGAAAGCGTAGATGCAGCAGCGTTAAAGCTTCCAGAAGACCGATTCTGTTCCGTACTGATGTCAGAGGAAGACTGCGCAGGCTGAGATTTTTTTGGAGGGATTGCGATGAGGAAAATTTTCGTCGGGAAGCCAAACGGGCAGATTACGGCAAGCGGAAGAGGAACCCCAATGACGCCGACGTATTCTGTTGCTAGGGAGCTTTGTCAGCTATGCGGTGGAAACATCATCGGCCCAATTCACACAACGCCAAACACACTCCGGTGGCTTGAAGAAAATCATGGTTTGTTTGGTACACCATGCGGCACAGATTGGGATCACCAAAAAGAAATCGTTTATATGGGATACAGAATAATCTTTGATTCAGGTGAAGACGGCATCATGTATTTTGATGAAGATCACGACTAACATACAAAGAACCGAGGGAGTCAATTATCCCTCGGTTCTCTTTTGCTCAGAAACAGAACGCGAAGGAAATATCCCAACCAGCTATGGCAGTTGCTGAATTGGTTATAGATTCATTTGGCCCATCCACCAGGTAATAATTATTTGTATTTGCTACAGTTCTAGTCCACCAGTTGGCTTTTGTGGTTCCACCGTACGCGACTTTATCGTATGCCTTCTGGACTGTATCATAATATGCATACGGGCCCTCCTCAAAAACAGTATAATATCCATTCAGCTCACTACGAGATAGAATAAAAAGTTTGTCATTTGTAGTATGCTTATTTCCAAGCTGGTCATATCCTGTTTTTGTAACCTCTTTAACTCCATTTTGCACTTCAGTTGGCATGAGATTTAAAAGAGCAGGAAGAGCCTCACAACGCATATTGGTTTCTCCCCAGTAGGTAAGCGAGGTATTCTGTGCATTTGAAATTTGCGCCATGTTAAAGTTGGCGATATCATGTCTATAGATACAATCGTGTAATTGGAATGTGAGCGGAGCTTTACCGGAACCATCGGCATAGTTATCATGACTCTTACCGATAATATCAATCTGATAGTCATTATCGCCGATAGTCATAGTCTTACTGTCGCCAACTGCCCAAGTGTCCGGGACAGCATTCGATTGACAAGCCTCAATAATCTTTTCCCACGTGCTATTAGCAAAGACAGGGTCATAGCCAATAGTCAGTGTCATGCTTTGTGTTCCAATGATAATGGAGTTGGTTTCACTGAGGCCATCTTTTGTAGCCGTCACGCTCCACTCACCTGGTTCGTAGAGTGTTAATGTGCAACTACCGCTGGTGTCTGCCGTCCCGGAAACTGTCGTTGTACCTTTTGATGCTGAAACAGATGCTCCCGCGCTCGTTTTCACTGCGATTTGATATACTCCGCCAGATGAGTCAGGTATTTCGATGGCTTTTCCACCGACCGAAACCACGTTCCCTCCAACTGTCAATAATCTCATGGTTATTCATTCCTCCCATCAATTTGATGCCGCCCATACACCATTGACGACTTTCAACGTTTTTCCATTGTCTGATGCGGTAACTGGGACAGCCGGCATATAGTCCGTCCCCGGAATTGCCGCAGCAAGTGCGGTCGGATTTCCATCTGCGTCAACAGCAGTCACTTTAAGCAATGAACCTGCTGTCATTGCCTTTTGAATGTTGATATAGTTTCCTGTCACAGTGTCTTCCAGAAGCAGAACTTCATCAGTCGCAGGAACATCAATGTTCAATCTTGCCTGTTGTTGTTGTGCGCTTGTAAGGCTCTGCGCAGTGTATTTGAGGTCATGGAGCATGACTTCTCCGGTTTCTCCGTTCACAGAAGCAACGGGGTACGGAGGGGGATTTCCATTGCCGTACAAACTGAGTTCTGCGGAAGTCTTATTTCCTTCAAGCGTAACGCCGTTTACCTGTGGCCTGTTTTGCAATCCATCGTAGTCCGTTGTACCGCTTCCGGAGTATTCCACAAGAGCACCTTCTAGGGTTCCAGCAGCTTGAATATTTCCGGTTCCATCACCTTCCAGAATACCCTTGACCATGATTTTCTGCTGCTTCTCTGCAAGCTGAGTCGGGGTTGCGTAGGAATTAGACAAGACAACTGCACCCGTCTTCCCATCAACAGAGGTAACAGGCGCACTCTGAAGATAATCTGTTCCGGGAACAGCGGCTGTTACACCGCCGTTCCCGTCCCCTTTCAGAAGCCCATCTGCTTCAATCGCGTCTTGTTTTCCAGAAAGTTCATCAGCAGAAATTGCGCCGATGTTCTTTCTTGCCTGAGATTGTTGTGCCGCACTCAGTATTTGTGCGACATAGAGAACGGCGTTTTCGGCACTGCCACCTCCGCCGCCAGACGATGGGCTTCCGCCAAGAATGCTCAATGAACCATTTCCACAAATGACGGCGTTTGTCATGCTGGAACCAAACACGAACACAGTGACTTGAGTCCCAATCGCGGCGTTCTCCATACTGCTCACATACGGGAGCGCAATTTCCCCATCGAACGGACGTTGCACCGTGATTTTTCCATCCAGCGCCGGTTTCGTAACTTGAGCGCGGAAGTACCACACATTGGAACGTGTCAGTTCTTCAATTTTAGGTTTGAAATATTCCCATAGTCTGTCCGCAAACCTTTTCATTTCCTGATTTTCGTCCATTGTGTGTTCCCTCCGCTATCACAGTTTTCTGACGTATTTTTTGCTGACGTATCCTTCTTTTCCGCTGGCTGTTCTCACATAATACCAGTTCTTCGTCTGATACCCATACCATGTGACCAGTTCACCAAACTTGAGTACAAATCGGATTTCGCTGCTGGTAGTAGCGGCAGCACGAAGGTTCAGTCCACTCGCTATGACTTTCAGTTTGACACCTTTCGATGCTGTTTTGTCCGTTTCTATCCAGGCTTCCGACTTTATTGGCTTCGTCTGCGCGTAATTGTTTCCGTATTGCCGCTTGCTCAAGTAGTTTCCGCTTCCGCCCTTCAACCAGATTGCAACGAATCCACGCAGTTTGTTCGGACGCGCCCACACTTTCGAGGGCGTGACGTAGCTGCTGGACGAGCCGCCGTCAAGATTGATTGCAAAATCGTACTTCTCATTGACGAACTTGTTTGCAACAACGTCCATGGGGACTTGCTTTTCGGTGACAATAATCCCAAGAGTCTTTCCGCGCAGTCCCATCGCCGTCCGGGACTTGTTGCCCTCTAGCCCTCTGGGGACGCTAAAATCCTTCGTGCCGTTTTGAACCATAGCAGGGTAGCCACCAACTGCATCTGGTGATGTGACGGCTCCACGCGGTTCCTGAATGGGTGTTTTGTAGTCCTTGAAGCCAATGAACGGTTGCCAACCCTGATATTCCATGGTTTCCTTGTGCTTGACACCAGAGGCCGGCGTGTATTTTCCGTAGTTGAACAGCTCGGCGTTGATAACGATGTCTGGATACCGGCCATTCCATTGTGCGCGAATTGCTACGCTGCCAGTCGTCTCGCCTCTTGCGTCGCTCATTTTGACGTGTTCGATGCGGTCAATGCAGGAGAATGGGATTTCTGCAAAAATGCCGCCTTGGAACTCTGCGTAGGTCACAGACGTAGATTCCGGGTTTGACGGTGGTGTCGCGCTCTGCGTCGTGTTTGTGACGAGTTCCCATTTCGGCCTTCCAACGCCGCCGATAGCCGAAGAATTACGGAAATACCACTTCTTGAATACTCCCCCGCCATTCGCAATCACGACATTGCTTCCAGCTCCTGTGTTTCCTTCGATGGTATAGATTTTCGTGCTATCCACCTTGTACACAAGTCCGGTATGTGTCATGTTTCCGGGATTTCCGAAAAAAATCTGATCGCCCGGCTGCACATTCGCGAGAGTGACAGATTGACCGGCAGACCGATAGTAGTTGTACGATGCCGTACATCCTGCACCATATGCGCCCTTCGGTTGACATGTCATTTTCATGCCAATGTCGAATCCAAACGCCGTGATGAAGCACCAGTCAACGAACATATCACACCAAGCAAGCCCTTGTTTTGGAGCATGATACGTCCCCCATTTCGCATGATCGCGGGCGTATTTCGTGTAATTGTTCCAGCCGGCATTCGCCGTCTTATCGTCAAGCTGCGCATTCGAAGCTTTTTCCAAATACCCTTCTTCAGCCTCTGCTACGGAGATAAGTTTCTTTTGTGCATCCTGAATCGTCATTTTAACGTTCCTCCTTCCATACGGATGCAGTGATTATTCTTGGTCATCGTGTGTTGGTTTGTTCTTGTCTTCGCTCTTTGCGCTTTGGTATCCAAAGTAGAACGTGAGTACCATAACGATGATAGAATAGAAATCTTTCGGTTCCACTCCGCCCTTGAGCGCCATTACGACGAATGCTGTGGTAAGCAAGATTGTAACGAGAGATTTGACCTTGAATAAGTTTTCGACGACAGTTTGCCACCAGTTGTTGTTCATAATAGTTTCCTTTCTCAGTCTTTAAGAACTGACTCAATAATTCGTGCCGTTGCGTCGAGGCCGTACTTGTCGGCCAGTTCCCGGACGAATTTTAATGCGTACTTGCTCCGGTTTTCGTTCTTTGCTTTCCAGAAGTAGAACGCAGTAGCACCACCGCATTCTACAATCCAACCACAAAGAACAGTTGCAGCAGCTGTTTTGTCTTCAACAGCCAAAAAGATGATTATGAAGACACCCAGCATCAGGTATGAGAAAATTAAGATTTTTTTGCTCCACTCCATGTCACGTCACCACTTCCCATTCGTCCACTTCCCTCTTGATCTTGTCGATGAATGAATTTCCCTTCAAGGCTTTATAGGCTTTGTACGAATACTCGAAGTTCTCGGCTTCATACTGCCGGATTTTCTGTGCATCCTTGTTCTTATAATAAGTGTGCAGCATATCCGCACGAAGCTGACACTTCATCCCAGCTTTGACTGCGCTATCTCCCATGACCCACTCTCGGATTGGCCGGACAAGAATCACCAGTACAGTGCCAATCGTAGTAATACCACCGAAGACGGTCACGATGTCTTTGAAAATATCCATTGTTTTTCTCCAATCGTTTTGTCTGTATAGGCAAAGAGAAAGAGAGCAGTGAACGCAGCCCTCTTTCGCTTCGCTCACAGCCCTCTTCGGCTCTTCCGCACCGCTCTTTCGGTGCAGGAAATGATTCTGTTTTATTTTGCAATGGGGGTGGAATCCACTTGCCGCAGAAGAAGTGGATGCAGGCGCTGATTCCGTATGTGGATTCAATGGAGGATTTGCACGTTTTTGTTTCGCTGCTGTTGGCATCGAGCATTCTGCGAATCAACCATCTGTTAATCATCGTCTATGTCCTTTCTTGTCGAGCGTCTTTTGACGCTATCAATTTGTCGGCTTGTCTTCTTGAACTGCGTTCCTTTGCAAAGCCAATACCGTTTTGTTTCCCCAATTACATAGAATGTTTCTCCTGTTTTGAGTCTAAGCACGAGCTGTGAATGTTTTTTCTCCCCCATCTGTATGCACCTCCCTTCTCATTCCGGCCAACTTGTAATCGTCGCGTTTGGGAAATCTACAACCGATACTGCGTTAATGGTCATTGTTCCATTGGTTGCAAGTGGCCGAGTGTAGCCTTGAATCAGATGTCGTTCGACCGGAGAACCGGGTTTGTCTGTCCGGACGATTTCAACAAGGTTATTCTCCGAGATGTGCATCATCTGTATGCAAGAAATTGATACTGCCTTTTGTAAAACTGTCGCGCGCTTCAACTTCCACTCTGCCAAATCGCGACACTGTGTCTCCGTGTAATACCCGGATGCGGTCTCACGATACGTTTTCCGTCCGATAATGTTGACATTCGTGTCACTGCTTGGATCGAGATTTTGCGCTCTTCCTGCTGCTTGTGGGTTATCGTCTGTTTGTTCCCCGAGAACAATATAATCATTGAAGACTTCCGTATTTTTTATTGTATATGTCGCTCCGAGCAACTGCGCCTCTTCTGTGGAGAACCGCCACAAGACTGGCTTGTTCGTATCGACGATATCATCCTGTGATGGCTCTACCCGGAGCGCGCCGGTCTGGTCATATCCGACCCACGCATTCACCATCTCTGCCATACCGAGCACCACATCAGCGAACGATCCATCATCGCTGTCAACTCGCAGGGTATACGGAGCAGCAGTCAATAATGCAGAAGTCCCATTTGGGAGCGTTTGCGACATGTCGTTATAGTAACCTGTAAATATTGGTGTTACGCGGTCTACGGGGTTTCCATTCCCCCTATCGAACTGCAGAAGCGTGGCTATCGGTTCAAAGATGTTTGTGCCGGCAGGTACCTCGTACGTAGATTCGAGTCTGCCGAATAAGCTCCCATCAAGATATGCCCACTTGTCAACAAGAGGGTACGTCATTGTACGAAGGTCTGGAGATAATGTTTCCTGCGGTTCTGCAATGTAAAATACGCCTTGTTGGATGTAATACTCCGAACCGTCAGACAGGACAAGGCCTTCATCGAGAGCAATCTGCTGTCCGAACCATATGTTGTTGACGTTGTAGTCGTACTCCGCGTCAATGTTGGAAAGCGTTACGCTTGCCGTTCGCCGCTGTCCATTTTGCAGATTGCACGTGATGTTTCCTTCTTGTATAAACGCTCTGTTACGAAGGCCGAGTGGATTATTATCCAAGGCAAATGCCGTAGATCCGTCTGGTTGTAAGAAGCGAAGTCTACAAAGCTTCGTGTATGGTGTCCGGAGTTGTTGGAGATAGTCTTGTGTTCGTATGGTGTTTTCGGATGCAGCGCGTGTTTCCTCTCCAGACATGGTTGTAAATGGCATAAACGTACTCCCTTCTTTCACTTAATACGGCCATGCCCCGTCGTTCTTCGTCAATTTAATTTTGATGCCATTGGTGCTTCCGATTTCAATCCATGGGATTTTGACGTTTTGCGCTTGCTGCGGAGTGCCGTCCATCGTGCTCATTTCAATTTGTCCGCTGATCCTGATTTTAATGAAGTTTCCCTTTCTATCTTTGAGGAACAGTTCATTGGTAGTTGTGGACAAGGCATATATTTGCTCCTGCATTTCCACAGTGTCAGAATATACTCCATCCGAAATAACACCGATGAGACTAGAAAGCGTACCGCTTCTATAATTCCACGGAACCGGCTGTAATGTTGGATACTGCGTAAAGTTTTGCAGAATATTGGGCGTGTTGTTGTTCCCAATTGCTCCACTTGAAAGGTTTTTTCCAAAAAGGAAAATGCGTTCAGGCCTGCATGTGCCATCCACATCCTGCGTGCAGGAAATTACAGCCCAATCCCACAGGCACATCGTAACCAGATTGCTTTGAATTGCCTGTGCAGAAACACTTCCAATTCCATACGCATAATAAACATATGGTGTATTCGTCACTGCGCTGGTGTCGATTATAACATTCCCGTCTTCAGGTGAAATGTCAAACACATGAGTCATGGCAGAATCGCCGGGAGTTTGTCTGTAAATGGCGAAGTCGGTAAAGCCTGTATCCCCAACGCCGCCTCCGTTTGTGCCAGAAATAAAGTCAGCGAAAAATTTAGTTGCGACATCATTTGGATGATATGACATATCCAAAAGTATTCTGTTTTTCACACCTGATAAGGCGTTGGAATCGCCGACAACCGCATAATCGCTTTCTAAATATCCAAACATAGACAAATCATATATAGATTTCAATTGAAGTTGAATATCAAGCTTTGTAATTTGCTTAACTCCGGAGGTAAAGCCCATTCTGAATCCATCTGGGCGGCATGCCAAAAATCCCGTATACCCGCCGGTGAGATATCGTGTGCCACCCGGTGCTAATGTAGCTGATTTCCACTCATACATTTTCTCGCTATGCCACATGTTGCTGTCATTGCAAACTGCAAACTCACCGTTCGCGAATGCAATACGCGCATACATTGAAGTTGTCCTCGAATCTTGAATAAGATGCGTAGTCCATATAGTTCCATTATTGCTTGTGCTAACGAAAATAGATTCAGCTGTGGAGTCATATCCTACCACTACAAACAAACCGTTCAATACTTTTGAGTCTTGAATCTTAACGTTGTTTGTGCTTATCTTGGCTGTTGACCAGTTCACTAAATCATTTGTATACGCGCAATCCGAGTCCGCATCACTTATTGCGGCATAGACACCGTTTACGTAAAGGATGGCCATAAACTGTCCAGACGTGATTGGACAATTTGACTTAAACTCCCAAGCCGGATTGCTACTTGTTCGATTGAGCGAGTAGATTTTTCCTTGTTTGGTTAATGCGACAAATCCCTGTTCTGAATACGTAATGGTGCAAACATTCACGTCATTAGCATTCTCCACATATTGGATGTTCCAGTTTACCCCATCTCCTGATAGGATTGCTCCCTTCTGTGATTGGGCGCTTTCATCGTATGCAAAGACATAAAATGTTCCGTCAGCGTAGATAGCTGCGGTTGCGTGCGCCATTGCGGTTGAAACAGCACTGCTATATTTTTCGCTTTCTTTCCACATAACGCCATCGTCACTATACAAGGAATTATTACTTCCCATTATAGGGACAACATATCTGCCGTTACCAAACAAAACGGCAGGGACGCTAATGCTTTCAGTGTAGTCTATGCCTGTTGTGACCAAATCCCAAGTATAATTCCCAAGATCGGATGATACATATACTGCCATCCCGTCACTGAATACGGAAAGTTCCCCGGAATCTGCTATCTGCGTAAATTGAGTGGAAATTCCAGGAGCCGATACGTATAGTTTCTTCTCAATCTGATTAGAGATTTTGACGCTTCCATCCGCGGCCGCAACTATAATTTGGGACTCTGAAGATGCTATTGCCATCCACGACCCACTCGTATTGGAAGCCTCGACCCACGTTGTTCCGTCATACGATGTCGCAAGCCCTCCGACGTAAGCCAAGATAAACATGCCGCCAATATGACTGATGCCCACCATTTCCCGAGGTGTTGGCAATGTTGTCAAATTCCAATTAACTCCATCGTAGGAGTAGGTAATTTTCGTACCATTTGGGTTGTTGCATTCTGCCGCTACAAATACTCCGCCGCCAAAACACACGTCTGCAAAGGAGTATGGTTGGGCGATAATACCCGACCACGTTTTACCATCATATGAATATGCGCAGAAGTCATTTGCTATCGTAGTGTAAACTCCGTTGCCGTATGCAACTGTACCATATGGATTTACCGCAAATGAGATTGTAGCCTTATCCCAGTATGCCGCATTCCAAGAGTAATAGAGTCCGTCTTCACAAGCTGCAAAAAATTTATTATTTGCAAAGGATATCACAACTGGTTTGAATGCTAATTGCAGCTCTTCCCATGTTTTGCCGTCAAACGAACGCGCATGGGTTGTCCCAGAAGATGCAAAATAAGTATCACCATCAATGGTTACCCCATGGCAAATCTTCCAAGCATCGCCATCATTTTTAGTCGGCATTGATGCCCGTGTCCATGTAGTTCCGTCCTCAGTATAAAAAACACCAGATGTATCACCAGCCAAATATATACCATTTCCAACGCACAGACATGAAGAAATGGATGGTGAAAACGGAAGATTTGCAATGCCCCGCATAGAAATGTCATCTGTACTTGTTTTAAGTTCAAAAAAACCATCCGCGCCTCCGTTAATTGTTCTGTCGAGCCCATATAGAAGTACACCGTTAGATGCTGCCTTCCCTCGCCATGCAAGACTCAGATTTCCGGATTCGCTGTCCGGTCTAATATCTAATCTTCTCCCATCTTCATTTCCCCAATTGACAAAGTTTTCTGTGTCGATTCTGATGTAACTATCCGAAATGGAGTACGTTCCATCCAATCCGGATACCATATTGCGTACTTTTCCGGGGATGTTTTTCACTTCCGGTAGTGTAAGTTTTACGCCGCTTCCGAGTCTGCTTCCACAGGCTTGCAGCGTGCCGTTGATGGGCTGCATTTCGTATTCAACATCGACATATTGCCATCCCGTATCGAACTCAACGCCGTTTTCCGTTTGTGCGGAGCACTTAATTGCATACAGATTTTCTGAAATAAAGCCATCGAACGTATATTGGAACTCGGTTGTACCATAAATGCGGCCAGTGTCATCAATTATCTCATCGGAATCTTCGTAGATGTCGTAGCTGACAGAAGCCAACTGCCAGCGAACCCAATTCAGTGCGTCTCCTTCATATTGGTCACTCTCCGCAGTGAATGTATGCTTTCTTGTTGTCAGTGGATTTGGATACTCATTGATGGACAGAAGCGGCGTGCTGCGCGTAATAAAGGCGCTTGCGGACGTTTGCGAAACATATTCTTCGTCCGTCCACCACTGCTTAATCGTCAACTTATATTCTCCACCATTTGCTATTCCTGCATTTTTCAGCGCAGTTGCAGATATCTCATAGCTAAATGCCTGAACTTCACCCTTGTAATTTATTCCGCTGTGCGGGCAGTTATCGGTGAGACGTCCAGTTGACAAAAGCTGCGTTGACTCAAAATTATTTTTGAAGATTTCAATCTGAAACGCAGTCATCGGAGAATTTCCGTTTACTTGCCAGCTAACCGTCAAATCTTTATTTGCATCAATTACGCCATTTCCAAGCGTTCCAGTCATGCTGGGATAAATATTCGTTGGCTGATACAACATGATCTTTTTCCTCCGTGTGTTCGTATTAGGAGAAGTTCCCGAGATTGTGCGCAATGTCCGCGAAATGCTTCACTGTCATGGAACTTGCCTGTGGTTCGTTGATTGTAATGCCGTTGAATTTATACACGTTGCCATTGTTCTGGGTTCCAATGCTGTGGTTATCATACGAAGCGTTGTGAACGGCATTTGCGTCAACGCCATTGCTTGACATCATCCATCTGATGCTATCCATGTTCTGACTGAAGTTTCTGTCCTCAACAGGTGTCAGGACACGTTTTTTTAACATAGCTGTCACATCAGGCGGTGTGATTCCTTCGTCCTGCGTAGTAGCCTTGATGCCGCCCATGCCGTGCAGGATACCGCCTCTGTCGTAGACCTTGTATGCAATGCCATACTTGTCTGTGATAGATGTTGTCCCGTCTGCGTTTTTCACCCAGTGGGAGCCGTCACCGCCGTTCAACTCTTCTCCGGCGAGTGCATTGTTCAGGAAATTCAATCCGTTTGCACTGGAAATTTTATAATTTTCACCTTTTCCGTCCAGCCGAATTGCCCAAACAGTTCCACTATATTTCGGGCCAGTGTTCGAGCCTCCTGATGAATCGCCAGTTCCGTTTCCCGGATTTACAACATAAGAAATTCCATTCTTGTCGACAATTGTTACTGTTCCGTCTTCGTTCTTCGTCCATGTAGAACCATCTCCACCGATGATGGACTCGCCTGGTTTTGCATTATTGACAAAATCAATGCCACGGTCGCTTCCAATCTCATATCTAGCTCCGTTCGCAGAAACGCCATAGAGTTTCTTTGCCGTTTCCTTAACTGCGTTGGAAAGCTGCGACACATCGAATCCGAACTGTTTGAAAAGCTCTGCGTTTTCCTGAATGATCTGACGGAGTTCCGGCGTGGCGTTTTTCCAGATATCCTGTAAGATCTCTCCAATGCCGCGTGTCTTCTCTTTGAGCGATTTCAGGAAATTGTTGTAGTTCTTTTCAAGCGCATCATACTGGGCGTTTATTGCGTCTTTCTTGGCTTCCAGCTCGGCCAGTGCAGCTTCGTAAGCCATGTTTGCCTTGAAGTCCTCAAGGTCTTTCTTGGCCTCGTCCAAGGCTTCCTGTGCGCTGTCAACCTCCTTCTGGTCGGCCACCCATTCCCACTGACCGGTTCGGGCATTATACTGCCGAACTGTACGTTCATTCTGCGCATTTGCAAGCTTGGCCTGCGCCTGTTGGACCGCAAGGATTTTTTCTTCGAGATCAAGCTGCTCATCACGCGTTTCCTTCTGCTGCTTGAGCGCATCGATCTGCGCGTCAATGGCATCGAGTTCGTTCTGCCGTTGATCTGAAAGGTCGGAAAGCTTATCCGACATAACACCTTGCAGCTCGTTCAGCAGATCATCCGTGTTCTTGAGTGTCCCGTTTATTTTCTCCTGCCACTCCCACCATTCGGCAGAAAGCGCGTTGATATCCGACTGGCTGCCGCCGATGGAACGCAGATACTGCGCCTGCGCATGGAGCGCCTGCTGGATCTGCCGCATTTTGTCCTTCTGCGTGTCTTCGCTGGCATTCTGCTTTTCCATCAAAGTCAGCTCGGATTTCAGAAGCTCGACCTTCTGCTTGTGTGATTCAAGGTTTGCATCGGTTGAGCTGCCGCCACCACCGGAAGAAGTCTTTGTTTCCGGGATTTTCGAGGCGAGAGAATTCCAATAGTCAATCAGTGCTTGATCGTTGTTTTTTGCTTTTTCCGCCTGACTCTTGACGTATCGCTGCGCTTCTGCCGCAGACATACCGTATTTTTTCTGGGCTTCCTCTGCGGTCATTCCCGCGTCTCGGCCGATATTGTTCAGGCTAATGCCGGCAATCGCAGATTGCGTAATCCCAGCTTGCAATGCAAGGGTTTGAAGGGCGGCGATTTTGTCTGAAACAGACAGCGCAGTGTTGTTGAAGATAATCATCTGTGCAACAACACCATCTATAGCATCGTTTGTTACGCCAGACTGCTTCGCTGCATTTTTCAGACCGGTGACGAAACTCCCCATTGCTCCACTGGACTTCTTTGTGACACCGATGAGGTCATTCGTCGCGTCAACATCGTCTAAAATTGCTTCTACGAGGTCACGCAGTTTTTTCTCTGATACATCGAGTTTGCCGTTTTCGTCTGTCAGCGCATTTACATATTGATCGCTCATGGAAATCAGCGACTTCATTGTAGATGCAGAGACTCGGCCATTTTGCTGATACTCGGCGAGAGCCTGAGACGCAGTCGTCAGGTCGCTTTCCTGCTGTTTCAGCGTTTTTGCGTACTCTTGGAGCGTTTCTACGGCTGTTTTTTCGCTTTCCGATGCACTGTCTAGCGCGTCTTCGTAATCATTGACAGCTTCTTCGGATTTCAGGTAACTGTCAAGCGTTCCGTCTAGTGCGGCCTTGTGCGCACCTTCCAAATAAGTTTGATCTTCAACAGCTTTGTTGTATTCTTCAACGGCTTGCTTATATGCTGAAATTACTCTTTCGGCTTCCTTGTACGCGATAGATGATGTATCACCCTCGTCAATCATCTTATTTCGCTCATCAATCCAGCCTTGGTAGTCAGCAAGAATAGAGGATGGGTCTTTTAAGTTCGCAGCATCTGCAAACATTGAACCCCATGCTTTTTCGGCTGCAGTTCTAAGACCTTTTTCGGCTGCAGCTGTTGCGGATTTCGCATCATACAATGCGCTCTCAATCTTTGCCGCCGTAGCTTCTTTATATGCCCCGCTTAACCCTCCAAGTTCCTTCTTGAGATCATATACGCTACTCTTTTCAATTCCGAGTTTGTCAATCAGTCTGTCAGAGGCATCGATGAACTCGGTCTTTGAACCCGTGCCATCTTCAACCGCTTTTCGTAGGTCTTCATAATTTTGGTACAGGGATACAATTTCCTTAGCTTCCGTACTAGAGGCTTCTCCTGCGTCGATAGCTGCCTGTCTTGTGGCTTCCTGCTCATTCTTAATCTTGTTATACGCAATTACAAGTCCAGATATCGCCACTACAACCGCACCGACAAGAAGCTGTGTGCTTGTAAGCGATACATTCAAGGCTTTCATTCCCGCGTCAAATCCGGCCGCTCCGCCCTTCGCGCTGCTGAACAGCATAGGAAGCGCCCCAATAACACTCCCAAGCGTTTTAAAGCTACCTACAATGCTGTTCCATTTGAATGCGACAAGGACTCCACCGAAAATAGTGACAGCCGTTCCAAGATTCCCGAAACCGTCAATCAGCCAAGTGAGTGTATCAAGGAAGCCCTTCGCCCAGTTGGAATCAACCGTATCGGCGATGAACTTCGTCCATGTGTTATTGAGGATTTTTGCCTTGGCATCCCAGCTCGTCAGCATAATGTCGACTTCCTTGTCGGCACTGCCAGCGGAGTTCGCTACCTTGTCCAGCATTGCGGCGTACATATCATAGTTCTTGATGAGCGCGTCGAGCTGGTTTGTACGGAGTTTGCCACCAAGATCGGACTCAATCTGGGCGAGTTCGGCCTGCGTCAGAACGCCCTCTTTGTATGCCTTTGCAAGCCCCGCAACAGCTTCCATCGGGTTTACAATGCGGCCTGTTGCCTGCGCCGCTTTCATGGCATCTTCCGAGTACGTCCAAAGGACTTGATTCAAACTCTCAATTTCCTCTTTTGTCCATGTAATGCCGTCTTCTAACTCAGTTTCGGTATCGCCTATGATATTCAGGATAAGCGCACGCGCCGCCGTCGCAGCTTTTGTGCCGCTCTCCTGCGTGACAGCGGTAATGGTTCCGAGCATTGCAATTAGTTGGTCAATGGACATATTCGCCATCGATGCAACGTTCGCAACAATTGGGAAGCCTTCTGCCATCTTCTGAATAGAAGTGGCGTAATTGTTTTCGATCTCATTGGCCTTGTCGAGAACGGTATTGAGGGCAGTAACATTGCCTTCAAATTTGAAAGCAGCATCAGCGGAAAGGATGAATTGGTTCGCAATACTGGAAGTTACATCGCCAACAAGCTGCGTCTTCGTCGCAAGCTCAGCCATGTCTTCCGACATATCCTTATAGCCGGCTTTGGCAAACGTTCCGACGGATTCCAGATAGTCTGTGACCGCAACGCCGTATTTGGATGCAGCTTCATAGGCCGTGTCGCCCAGCTTCTCCATTTCGGCGGCAGTGTTGCCAGTAACCTTCTGGATAGCCGTCATTTCGGTATCGACCTGCTTCATCGTGTCGATAGCTTCCGTGAACGACCGCTTCACCTTTGCAACAGCCGCATTAACGACCTGCCAGACAGTGATTTTACCGACAATGTGGCTGAATGTATCGCCAAGCACGTTGGTAGAGTTCGTGAGTTTGTCCGTTTCGTTGCGGGTCTGCGCGTAGTTTGCACGAAGGTTTTTCAGCGAACCAGAAGCGTCCTTTACGCCAGCGACAAATTCCTGATCGCTGATAGCACCGCTTTTCCAGCTGCTATACAGATTTTCGAGTGCAGCACTTGCCTGTTTTGCGTCGGATTCTATTTCGGAGAATGTACCGGTTGGATATTTCTCTGCTGCAGATTTCATCTGCAAGCCAAGGTCGGCGAAGCCTTTGCGGAGTGTATCGACCTTAGATGCAGCGTTTTCGGTTTCTTTTGCCTGTTCTTTCGCAGTTTTCTCAGCCTTTTCAGCGGCCTTTTGTGCCGCTTTCGCCATCTCATCGTAATTGGTGGTAGCTTTCGTTTGAACCGTCGTGTACTGCTGCGTTTCTTCGTCCAGAGTCCGAATAATCTCAGTAGTCTGGCCAAGCCCCTCGTTGACGGTTTCAATCGTTCTGGTCGGTGCGCCGTCCGCCGCGCCTGCCCATATACGCGTGAATTTTCCACTCAGCCCATCAACATTTTGCGTCATGGCCTGCACGGAGCTATTAAAACGGTTAATTGCTTCAAGCCCAGAGGAATCAACGGTAAAATTCAGTTTCTGCGCCTTCAAGTTATTTACGTCCTTAATCAGCGAATCAAGCTGCGTCCGAACGACTTCTACTTGAAGTTGAACCTTTTCAAAATCTGCCATTGTATCTTCCTCCTGTTACTTCGGGTCAAATCCATCTTCTTTAAGCTGATATCGGAGCGCGTCAGACATTAAGTTTTCACGCATCACAATTCGTTGGGCTTCTTCATGGAAAGGACGCGCCTGCTTCGATTTGTAGATCTTCGACTTCCTCCATTGATATCCCTTGCCACTTTCCACGACCGGCGCGATTAAACGCCCAGTATCATCATCCCGGCTCTTGTCCTGAACCTCCAACGTCATAGTCGATGGGTCGTATTTCGACTCCATAACGCTCCAATCTTGGAGACCGCCCGGTTTTCCAACTTCGTCACGACGCACATACGGCATGTAGTCGCCTCGCTCATAAGCGTCATAGACTTCCGTCTGCACAGCCTCGACGATTGCGGCCTTTACGCTATCCGTTACAGGCCCTTCCATCGCCTTGCGGATGGACTCATCGAGTGCCGCGTTGAACTTGTTCACAAAATTTTCAATCGACATATCTGCCTCCTGAATGTGAAAAATGCGCCAATCCGCCATGTTCTAAATGATGGACTCGCGCATTTCCCGGAGAGGATTTCTCCCCTCCGGGACGCAGTTTGTTTAGGTCGAAGTAACTTCAACTTCGCAGGTGTCCTTGAATGTGGTTTCGCCTGCCGCATAGCCGACTTCAATGGTGAAATCGCCAGCGGTCGTGCCTGCGGTAATCAGGCCGGTCTTCTCGCCGACAGTCGTACCGGACGGAGCGCCAGTCGCGGTATAGGTGAACGTCGCAGCATCACCCTTGACGAGCTCGCCGTTCTTCATGGCAATGCGCGGCTGCATCTGATAGGTGCTGGACGCCTTGAGGGAAATGCCGCCGATGCTGGCAACGATACCCTCAATTTCCTCAACACCGGAGCCGCACGGCTGGTAGATGTAGTACGCAAGGTCGCTGCCTGCACCCGTGCATTCGTCGCAGCCATCGGTGATAACATCGGGGTCATACGCGATTGCCTGACCGGACAGGGACGTGGTATCGTTGCTGGTCTGGTCGCCGGTAACGCCGCCGTTCGCGCCGAACTTCAGAGACGGAATGATGATGTACAGTGTGCCAACGCGAGTGCCCTCGTTCTGTGCGGAGCCGGAAGCAGTGGAGAAGACCGCAACGGTCGCGATGAAATGAACGACCTTCGGGTCCATTGCCGTGGTGATGGTCGCGATCTGTGCAGTGGCCTTGTTGACGAAGTAGAAGACCTTGTAGGTCTTGCCGGACGTCGCGGTAAATCCAGTGACTGCGCCGGTAGTCGGGTTCAGGTCGTAAGAAACGCCGCCGGTTGCAATCGGAGAAGCAGCATTGACCTCTTGTACATAGCAGAAGATCTTGGAGAAGCCCTTCTGTGCGACAGGCGTACCCTCGGTGATGTCGATGGAAAGCGCCGTTCCGTTCGCAGTAACAGTCTGGCAAACCATAACTGGCGCGTTGTGGCGGAGCATTGCGCCCATCTGCGCGGCCTTCGCCCACAGGTTGAAGTCGGCTGCCGTGAACTCGACGTTGACGGAAGCGTCAGACGGAAGCGTGGTAGCGATAGCGTTGCCGAGGCCGGCGCGGATTTCGCCGATGGTGACGCTCGGCGTAACATTGCCAGTCTGGAACTTGTTGGAGAAGTAGAGAATCTGACCGGTCGTCTTGTCGGTGCAGATCGCTTCGCCGATGCCCTTTGCATAAAGGCGGGAGTCAGTAAATCGAATCATTCTTTTGTCACTCCTTTGTGTGTGTTTCAAAAAGATGTTTGTGTGTGTTATGTGGTCTGGTTTCCTGCATTTTGGACAGCCCGCATACCAGCGCCGCCGGCGAACGTTGACATATCAATGAGTCCGCCGCAGTAGTCGATTTCACGGTCATACAGAGGACTTGGGAACGGGTTTCCATGTTTCCACTTTCCGCCCTGCGCCTCTGCAAAGCTACAGGTGATGTACCCAGCAAGCCGCTGCACAGCATCGCGCCGCAGCAGAAGCTTCAAAATCGGCCATTCTTCCATGTCCGCTTCGTCGGCCCCCGAAAAAGTAGCGATTGTTGCTTTCAGCGTCTCTACGCGGTATTGCAGTTTCGGCGCGTTCATTTCTGCAAGATCGCGTTCTGCCTGAACCAACTCAGGGTTAGCGTTCTCTGAAACAAGTTCAATGCCGTTCTGAGCCGCTAAAATTGGTCGCAGACGTTGGAATTGCATGGGGGTAATCCTCTTCACTTCCCCATTCACAAAAATAAGCACACTTTTCAGCCGTGTTGGGTCATTTGCTTGCAACTCAAGGTCTACAAGTTCTATCCGTTTTTCGGATGGTAGGCCGTTTCCTACTCGCATTGCGAGTAAAAGGAACAGAATGCACTTGTAGAAAAGTCCGCTTCCGGGCTGTCCGGTTTTTGCCGCGTCAAGTTCCAATGTGTAGTACGCCTGCAAAAGAGGCTTTGACAGCATCGCCACAGGGAGACTCTGCTGCATAAACTCGATTGCGGGTCGTGCTGTTGTGAATTCATCAATGTCCTTGACTTGGATTGGATATAGGGTCAAGCCTTCGGCTTCAATCGGTTCGAATCGCCGAACGGCCTTTGCCATCTCAGGAGAAAGGTCTTGCATATTTTCTTTTCCGCCTTTCTGGTTGCTGTGTGAATCAAAAAGAGGGCTACCGACACAACTCAATGTGTCGATAACCCTCTCTGGTTCTTCCGTGCCGCTCTTTCGACGCGGGTCAAATATTTTTCTATTCAGGTATATCCATTTCGGAGTCGCACCACTCCACGCTCATATGCAGCAGGCGCAAGACATGGTTGCCATAGTCAAACGCACTCTTGCTCCCATCGTCTGTGTGGGCATATCGATTGAAGTTGATAACTCCGATTCCAGTGATATTGACTCCGTGGAGCGCTTCAATGATGCACTGTTCGATGTTGTACGCTCTGGAATATGCGTCTGTGCGCGTGGTATTTTCCATGTTGACGTTCACAAGAATCTCAAATTGCAAGCCGAGAACCGTGTGAAAATCATCTTTTGCGATTGTCCGCCCCATGTACAGTTTCAGCGTGGTGTCTGCCGCTGTATCGCTCTGCCCCCAGACTCGCTGTGGGTAGATTCGGTAGCCATTCGGATGCCGCGCCTTTTCCTCCTGCGTGTTGAGGACAGGATTGTCACCGTCAAAAAGCATGGACAGTTTCTCAGTCGGGGTTGGCATCGGATTTGCCAGCGGGCGTGCGCCATCGTACCAGAGATATTTCATCAGCCGCACACGGGCGCGTTCATTATCATCAACTGGGGTATAGCCTGGAAGCGGCAAGTCCATTAGGTACTTCAGAATCTTGATTGGGATTTCTTCGGTACCACGAAGCCTGTTAAAACCCGGACTAAGGCGCTCGTAGGGATAAGAATCCGAATTTACCGAGACTGCCATATCAGCCTTCCTCCGCCTGTTTCTGCCGCGTTTCCATGTAGTCAGCAAACGCCTTCTGCGCGTCCTTCAACTCATTCAGTGCGCCGCTGACCGCCTCTGGTGTGGTCTGCTGCTGCAAAGCCATGATGATGCGTGTGACTGGTTCATTCATGACCTGCGTCAGTCCGTAGATTTCGGTGTTCAGACGCTTTTCAAGGTCACGCATATCCGAAATCGCATCAAACGCCTTGTCCCTGACTTCGCCGTCGCAGCGTTTCAGCCGTTCAAGCTGGTTCATAATATGACTTGAGGCAAAGCGGTCATATTCCGATTCGGTCATGAGCCAAGGGTTCTTTTCAAATTCATACGGCTCGCTGAGATAGAGTTTGGCATATGCCGCCATAAGTACGCGGCTCTTGATCGCCGTGTTTTCCTTGTACATGGGAGGCATGGGAACGCTGTCCAGCCCCTTATCGATTTTCAGTTCTATGCGGTCAAAGCAGAGGTCTGCCGCCTCCTTGACAAACTGCATTTTCTCACGCAGCGGCACATAGTCCGGAATCTGCATGAGCTTTTCCTTCGTGATTTGAATTCTGTCCATACTTTTCACAACTCCTTCCAGATCGTATGGTTTCAGTGAGTGTACGCTAGGTTTTGATTTTACAGTGGGAAGATTCGTCAGAAACTTCCCACTTTTTTGTTCTGCCACACAGATACTGATGGGCGCACCAGTCGTGTCGAGCCTTCTTCTCCGTCAGATACCGGCAATGCAGGCTGACATCGCCATTCTTGCGGTAGGCATATTCACACATTTTTTCCATGCTATTGCTCCTTTAGCCGTTTACGGCGATTTATCAGGCCTCCACAAAATCGTTGCTCGGCCACTCCGCAATTGCACCGGCCTCGCTGTAAGACAAAACAGCATGGGTGTCTTTGATTGTGTAGATATACATTAATAGAACTCCTTAGTCTGTGTTGTACATTTCGATTGAGGAAATGACTGTATCGGCTAATGGAATCCAGCGCGCCAATGAACCATCACCTGTGAATGTTTGTGTAGATTCACCGTCAACTACGATGTAGGCAAACGCAATTCCTTGGGTATTATATGTCATCATAATTTTCCCAGTCTGTACTGCCATCCTCAGAAAATTATAATTTTGACCCCAACTAAAAATCTCGATGATGTTAGGGATAGTTTTCCCCGCCACAGTTGAATAATCACTCATGTCTATTATAGTGCCATCAGCCTGTGCAATGTTACAAATGTCCAGTGTATTCCAATTTGTCGCAGTAGCAGGAAACGTCATGCTAAACCCAGCACCGCCTCCGCCACCTCCACCGCCTTCCATCGTCCCCACTACACCGCCGATGTCCACATCTTTCTTGATATTCTCCGGAATCAGCGTCGCCGGTTTCGTAACGGTCACTTCACTCAGAGAATATCCATCATCCGGCGCGATGACCTGATCTCCCGATGCCATCGAGAGGTCGACAGTCTTAGCCTGCGATTTTTCGGGGGGGGAGAAATTACCATTCCATTGAATGCGATTGGTTTCCCATTTTTTGATAAGATTTTCATAAGCTTCTCCTATTTTGTCTCGTGCAAGCAAAACTTCAGGTTAAAACGTGATAATTGTCGAGTGCCCTGATTTCGATCCCCATACCACCGAACCGGCATAGTCAGTCTGTTTGAAAGCATCAGTCCACCATAGTGCCAGAGTGCCGGGAATATGCTTGATCCAATTGTCCATGGTTAGCACATAGTCAGAACCAAACAAATCAATTATCGTCACCATCCCTATATCGACGTTGATAGAGGGTATGTATACATACATTATCTCAGGAACATAAGTATTGGTGATGTCGAGGTCGTTATTTTTAGTAATATCCCAGTTTAAAAATATAAAACCATTTTCAAACGGAAAGAGATCAATAATTTTGACGGACGAGCTGTCGGGGGAAATGGGTTCCATGAATGGCGTACTAACCAGATATGTATTTGGTTTAAAATCGCCCCCAGAGGCAGGAGGTAGTATTACCCCCCCCCGTTTTTACATATAATGGTTTACCGTTCTTCGCTAATACCTTCATAGTGTCCTCCTATTTTTTAGTTACCGTTTTCACACATCAATCCCAGCTGATAATTGTAGAAACGATGATTTCAGATATACTTAAGGCTACTCCATACGTACCGGTATTTCTTGTCGATTCCAGCGCGTTTGAAAGATCGAATGTGTAGTCAGTTCCCGTGACGGGGATGGGGTAGAAGCCTCCCCAAAATGGATCAACAAACGGCCCATAATACATTCCGCTGTTGGCGTCGCTCTGATCGTCTTCACTCGCGTACAGAATGTTTATTTGGTAATGCTGTTCATCGCCGCTGGTTTCAAGGTTATCACTATCAAGTGCCTCACCAATAAATTCCATTTGGACTACGCAAAATTTATGGTTGATCAGCCCGTTCAGATTCAGATAACACGTTCGATTGTCGAGATTGACGGTATATCTCTCCGGTGTGATGGTGTTGGTCTGCACATCCACACTGCTTCCAGCCGAGGGAGGCAGAAATACCTTGCCGCTGGCTTCCAAAGGTTTGCCATCCAAGCCTAAAATTTTCATACAGCTACCTCCTTAGTCGATTTCCTGATCCAGCGTGATAATCAGATTTGCACCAGACCCCTTCGCCGACACACGGAAGTACGCTGCGCCATTCGGCGGGGCCACATTGGTGTCCGTGCTGAATGCGGCTGCCACTGTCGCATCCTCTACCTTTGTCGGATAGTAGATGCTGCTGCCTATCTTTTCGTAAGAAACCACAGACCCCTTTAACGAATAATCGGCATTATACCATGCAATTCGAGAACCATAAGAATTCCATGTGATTCCATCTCCGCCAATACGATAGACATGAACCGCGCCGCCATCAAAGGGGATGAATCCGGTCGTCACAAATCCAGTCATGTCGCTGGGCACACCGCTCGACCCCAGATATTTGCCGTCCGTGTACGGGGCGGACGCACCTGTGTTATCTACTGCTGTTGGCACAAGATTGGTATAAGTCACATTTTTTGTAGCTGCCGCTGTGATTACAATATCGCCGGTGACGCTTGCAATGCTGATCACGCCGGTACTAGACGTGTAGGCCGTGGATGTAATGTCCGTTCCGCCCATTTTGATAACAACGCTGTCCATTGTGTATCCATTTTCTGCTGTCAGAGTTGCAGTATAGGCTGCGCCATCCTCCACGGATACAGCAGCGTTGCTGCTCGTCACGTGGGATAGCGTGGCCGTGATGCTCCGATAGATGGTCGCCGCGTAGCCAATTGTCCTATCACGCCCAGCACCGTAGCAGAAGGAATAGATCACCTGTTCTGATGGTGTCAGCACATTCACTGTGAACGCAGTATCTTTAGCTGTTCCAGCTGTCTTGTCGTATGTCACGTCCTCACCATAGGTGATGCCCCAGAACGTTGCGCTTGCCGAAGAGTTGTTCCTGTAAAAGCAAGCATTTGGAATAGCGAATTTCCATGCGTCATAAGCTGTACCCACACTATTCGACACACTATAAAGCTTATCCACTCGGAAACAGTGTGTATGCCCATGTACATTAGCAACAAATTTTGCAGCGTTATGATTGGCGAAATTCACTGCCGTGCCGTTTTCGGTCGTGCTGCTCCCCTCTACGTAGGCTTTCACGATGTTGGACATCGGGTAAGTTCCGCCGTAATCCAGCGGATAGTGGCAGAGCACCAGCACGCTCCAGCTGGCCGCGTCGGACTTGCTTCCCACGTCGTAGAGCGTCTGCGCAAACCACAACCGTTGCGCCGGTGAGCAAATATAGCTTGCCGATTCGCCGCTCAAGGTTTCACCTTCGCAAGTGTTCAGGCAAATTACACGAAGCTTTTTGTCCGCGAAATCCCGGTAACAATAACCAAATTCTGTACTGCCATATACGGCTCCCTCGCAATACTTGCCAATAGCAGAATAAAGATATTCCGCACCAACTAACGTGCTATACTCGCCCGTGTCGTGATTTCCAACGGTTCTAAATTGCGGGATTCCTTTATATCCTTCATCAAGCCAACTATTGATTTCTGCGATTTGAGATTTTAATAGCGCCTCTGTGGTTGTTTTGCTGCCGAAGGTGATATCGCCCAACATACAAGCAAAGTCGATTTGAGGCGAGACATATGCAAAAGCCTTAATGGCCTGACAGGCATTAAGATTTCCAGCATTGATATTCGTTTGCCAGCCATCGACCTGTTCTCCTGTGTGGTGGAAATCCGATACGGCCAAAAACACGATGCTATCCGCTTTGAGCACAGATTTCACTTTATCCGCAACGGCCAGCACCTCTGATTTTACATATTCCGGAATCTCCGCGTGCTGAATTTTTTCGTTCCCTGAGATTGCGTCCACCGCATCCCCAAAGCCTTTTGTCTCATCCCATACAATCGGGTCTGTACTGCCTGTCTTAGTCCGAATTTGGTCGGCAGTGTTGGTCAGTGCATCACCCATCACAATATACTCGCTCAAAATGATACACCTCCCGCACTTTGAATTGCCGATGCTGCCCACGCGCCTGCAACAACGCGGAGGAATTTTCCGTTGTCTGTGGTTGTAACTGTCGGCAAAACGTCAAGCGCTATCGCACCTGTGTTCCCGTTGACACTCGTTACTGGATACGGGGGTGGATTGCTTGCGCTATATTGCTTAACGTTGTCTACATTGCCAAGGCCAACAGAAGCTGCGTCAAGCTCAATTGTTTCTACTTCCGTAAGTTCGGTCGCAGACAAATTACCGTTGCCATCGCCTTGGACGATACCATTCACGGTGATCTTATTCTGTTTCGCTTCCCCAAGAGCATCAAGGTCTTGCTTGCGAGGTATGGACAATGACTCGGTATAAGATGTTAAGTTTTTCACTATTTGCCCCCCTATGCGCCTTATCTCCCAATGTATAAAGTCTGGGAGACAAGGCGCAATTCAGTAATGTCTTCTGTTAGCCAATGGCAACAGCACGATACGCACCTGCACTCAGCGACGTTACGCTTTCATCCGTCTGGTTGATGATGATTGTGATGCTGTTGTCAGTGCCAATCTGCACTTCCGTCAGAACCATTGCGTTTGTCGTGGCATCATACACCTGTACAAGCATTGGAGACTGCGGACCATTCGCCTGTGCGGCAATTTTCCAAGTAAAAGCCCCGCCCGACGCAGAAATCACCGGGTTTGTGATAGAATACTTATGAAGGTTCTCCGGTGCTGCCTGCCACGTTGGGGCCTGTCCGTTGCCGTTAGAGGTAAGAACCTGCCCAGCAGTTCCAGCGCCGGCGGGTGCGTAGAACGTCGGATTTGCATTCGCAGTGCCGTTGAGTGTAATTGCGTTCTTTGTCGCGCCTTCCGCCACGTCATCGAGTTTTGACTTGTCGGTCTTGCTGAACTGCGTATAGGTCGTACCGGCTCCGACATCATCCTGCGTCAGAACAACTACACCGGTCTTTCCGTTGACAGAGTTGACGTCCGACGGATTACAGAGCACATAAACCGTGCCGCCCCACCGGTACTGCTTGTTCTGGTAGTTTCCCTCCGTCATGACAATATAGATCTTACCGGTTTCAGGAGTCAGCGCGGCTCCGCCTGCCGTCAGGGATAGCCAATCAGCCGCGAGAGGCGTGCTGCCGACAATATACGCTTCAACGACATCATCGACATAGCTTGGCAACTGGCCAGACGGAACGAGGCCGTCTGCACCAAGGGTTGCGACACCGTTCGGCTGGCCTTTCTCAGATGCGGGAATCTTGGCATTAATCTGTGCCTGCGCATCGGATGTAAGGCCGGTAATGTACTGTGCGCCGACGATTTCAACGACTTCTGCCGCCGTGATGTGCCCGGCCTTATCGATTGTGAGAGAAACCGTGTGTGTCGCATCGCCATACTGACCAGCAGTTGCACTGGAAAACACATGTCCGAGCGTGATAATCTTGGTTGTGCCGTCTGCGTTGACATGAATCCATTTGTCACCGGATGCCAGAGAGAACGTGTCAGTCTTGCTTGTTGCTGAAACTGTAGCAGCAGCACTCTGCCCCGCTACCTCTGTTGTATTATTCGTGCTCTGCTTCGGAACAGAAATATTCGAGAACGCATTTTGGTTAACTTCGCCGCCGCCCGCAACTGCATTTTTGACAGCCGTGTCAAGTGCAGAAACCGCTTTTTGAATGGTGTCACCCGCAGCGACATAGCCTCCAGACACCGGCGTGTAGTCCGTCAGCGTCAGGTCAATGACCTTCTGCGTCGAGACATTGCCAGATGCGTCGAGACCAACGATCACTGCGCCCGTTCCACCAGCCTGGTTATAGACCACGCCAACCGGTTTCCATTTCTCACCATCATACTGGTAAATGACCTTATCTTGAGAGTTTGTGTAGACTTGGAACTGCTTCGGGTTTGCAGGTGCAGCAGCCAACGGCTGCAGCACAGCGTTTTGGATTTCATTTTTGTTAAGGTCGAGGTTCGTAAGTACACTTCTGCTCATTAGTGTTTTCTCCTTTTTCTTGGTTTAGTTCAGATAAGCTTTTCCGGAAAACGGTGCAGTAAATAGGATTACGATATTGTTTTTATCTATATACTGTACGTCTCCAACTACTTCTGTTCCAGCACTGTCGACAATGGATACCGATGGGTATTTGTCCAAGTTGTGCTGTATTTCCCATTTTGCAGCCGCGACGCTCTGCGTAAATACAAAGCTTTTATCCGATTCGCCAGCTTCCGAGCCGATGTATCGTAAGGTATTGTCCGGCTGAATGATGTAGATGTCTGCCGATGTTTCTGTTAGGACGTGCAGTACCTGACAATAGTAATATATACTTTCTGTCGATCCAGGCGGTTTGGCTATGGCTGCAGCGGCTTTCGCTTCTTCGAGGGAGTTAAAATAGGCATTGTAGTCCGGAGGTATCGCCGACACCATTGCGAACGATACACTCATATTCGTTTTTGGGATGCTTGTAATTGCCATCTGTACTCTTCCTTTCCGCTCAGATCGTGACGGTATACGTGTCCTTCACGTCATTCGGGGCTGCGAAGTCCTGCGTATAAACTTTGTACGGAATTGCAAGATAAGACGAAGCGCCTTCAACATCGATAGTTGACTTTACAAATGCTGACGTGATATCAGTGTTCATGCCGTTTACGTCCTTAATACTCGTCAAATCACGTAGCACTGCCGGGTAGGCAATAATAACCCGCATCGCCCCGACTGGTATTGTCACGCTGAATGTCGAGCCGTTTGAGTAGGATCGGTTGGATTTCTGCGCAAGGCCACGAATCAAGGCGCTGTCCGTCGTGATTTTCTTGTCGGTCGTCGTTCCGTAGAAGGAATTGCGGTATCCGGTGATTGCACCGGTAGTGGCAGATTTCGTTCCGCCCTTGATTTGACCATCCGGATATTCCTGATCCAGTGCGGTAAATGGAATCTCACCATCGCTGTATGTGCAGTTGAGCGTAATCTTGTAGTTTGCACCATCTGGTACGATATAGGCCGCAAACGTGCCGCTCTGCGCCGCGATTTGTTCAGATGTAACGTTGTTGACAGCGGACCAGCTTTGTGCAACAACACCTGTCGGTTTTGGTTTGTATTCGTAGGACCCTGGATTCAGCGACCCATTGTATGCAGGCGTGACACTTGTTCCGACTTCATATGCCGTTGCCGTAGAACTCGATACACTCACAGATGGCTGTGTAATCGTCGGATTTTTATCCTGTGAAAAAGCGTCAAGGACTACTGCCTGCACACTTATGTTTTCTGCGGGAACCGTGACTTTACCGTCAACAGGCACATATCGGCCAAACTGTTCTGTTAAAACGAGGTCTTTTGTAAAAAGGACTTCATCTGCCGTAGGAGTTTCACTCGTGCCGCCGGTTCCCGGCTTATACCACAGCGTACCGCTTTCGTCGACCCCAACCGGTTCGGTCATCTCGTCAGTCTTCGGAATTGCCTTTACGCCGCCGAGCGTGTCTTCGCTTGCAACGGGCAACGTATATGGCTTGGGGATCATTGGCTGATCTGTTAGGTCATTATAGGAGCCGCTAAAGTTAGATGTACCAGCCCCGATATTTGTCCGAGCCTGATGCTTCTCTTTGTCAGATAGTGCCTGTTCCGTAGTCTTTACCGCGTGAGTTTGGACAGTACCGGTTTCTCCATCGACAGATTTTACCGGACTGTTTGCTTCAACATAGTCAGCGATTCCTCCCGATTTTTCGACTTCACCATTAGGGTCGTAGGCCGATTTCAGCATATCGCCGCCGCCAGCATTCGCGATTGCATCCGAAACTGCCTTCTCGCTCGGAATCTTGTTTTCACTTGTTCCAAGTTCCTGCGAAATGCTTTCAGTGGAAATTGCTTCAATGTTCTTCCGCGCCTGTTCTTTCTGTTCCTCTGAAAGATCTTGTGACACGTCGTATCGTACAGCGCCATTGAGCGTGACTTCAACGCCGGCAACATTGATGCGGATGAATATCATTCCTGAGACGCCTGTGTTTTTCGCGGAATTCTTGTTGATTGAGCTGCCTTTTGTATCATCACTTCCGATGATTCCGAGGCTCAACGCTTGCGTAACATCAATAGACTCGCCCGCTCCGCCAAAAATAGTTCCGTCTGAAAATTCGACACGTGCCTGCGGCTCCACAAAACCGCGCATTGCAAACGTCTGTCTCTGCGCAAGCGGCATGAGCCACTTCCCGTTTTCGTATGTGACATCTCCGGGGTATTGCCGTGAAAAGCTGCCAAGGTTCAGGACGACAGTGTTCACCATATCGGGTGTAATAAGTGTGCCGTCCAGCGTTTGCAGCACAAACGGGATCGCATATTTATCGCCCTGCATCATAGAAATTGCCATCAGATTCCCTCCAACTCTATCTCGGTGCTCACTCGAAGCTCCCCGTACACGGCCACAACCGTCAGCGGAAGAGTCTCGCCGCGCCAACACGTAATGGTTACGGAATTTCCGACGATCTCAGCGCTGTACGCCATTGAATCTGCCCCATCAAACTCATAGCGAACTGTATCGTCCGTCTGTTCGCCATTTTCGAAATATGCAGCAGTAATCGTCGCGCTTTCATACATCTTCAGTTTTTTAGGTATTGTTCCCAGGAATGCAATCTCCGGTTCTTCGGAAACCGGTTCTACTAACAGTTCATAATCCATAAAAATGTCCTGATTCTGTGCCAGCGAGCATCGGATCACACATTTTCCGCCGGAGACGGCCGTAACGAGTCCATCCGGTCTCACGATTGCCACCTCATCATTCAGTGACGTCCAAATGTAATTCACCGGGTGTGCTTCTGTGCTTGCTGCGTATTCTCCGCAGCGGATACTTGTAGCGGTCAGCAAGCCCTTCTGGCCGGCTTTTATCTTTGGCTGTCCGTTCACTCGAATTTCCCATGAAAACGTCTTTCCGCCTGCCACATGGTTTTCCATGTCGTCAATTTCTTCATTCGGCGGTTCATATCTAGCCGTGAATTCAAGCAGTCGGACTGAATCATAATCTCCGGTAAATTCCTGCGCGTAATCACCGAAGCCGGTGATGTGGTATGCAGCTGACCCAAGAATGATTCTGCTGTTTGTGTTAAACTTTTTTGTTTCTTCGTTTCGCTGGCATATGATATTAACATAACCCTTTGTGATAAGGGCATATTCTTGCATATCGCTTTCGTTTGCTGTCAGGATTGCCTTTTCGACACATATCGGTTCTTTCAGGAGATTTCCGTACCAGTCCAGATGGTTCCACGTTGACCGACAGCGTTGTGCAACTCCGCTGCCAGTTGCGTTGGAAATGTTCTGCGGGTTTGTGACAAGCCAAATGCTTCCCATTGCATCGATTTTTGTCCCTTCCGGCACATACTCAATGCTTTCATCGGCAAACATAATGTCCTTGTAATCATCCTGCTTACGGAGTGTCGATGCCGTTTTCGGTGCTATGTCCGCCATACGAATGGATGTAGTTTCCCACTCATAAAGCGCATCTGGGTTCAATCCCTGCACACGCGCCTCGATAAAGTCAGAAGCATACTTCGCATACTGATGCACAAACTCTGCGCTTGGGTCTCCGAAATACTGCTTCTGCCGGCCTCTATATTGCGATGGGGTGTTCCTGACTGCTGTTTTCAGGTGGCCGGAAGCAATCAATCCGTTCTTGATATTGTCCGAGAGCGGCATAATGTCCAGCCTCCCTTCTATTTTTTTCTAAAGTAACGTAAACACACGACGTATCGGGTTTACCTGACGCATATACGCGCATTCTTGCTCATACCCACGCAGTTCACCATAGAATAATTGTAAGTTTTCCTTGTACCGAGCCGTTGATTCCTTCATGGTGGTGTTTTCGTTCGGTGTATTAAAACTCTTATCCTTTATTTTCGGTTGGATGTTCAGCCATTCGCGGTTAAAGCGGTTATCCCATGTCACCGCGACGGCCAATCCCAATAGACGTTTCTGCTTGAGTGTAAGTTCGTGATAAAAATGGCCGTCTGTATAGAAATCCAAACGATATTCGATACCTGCGTTGTCCTGCTGTGGAAATGTTACATTTCCCGTTTCGGAGTCGTAGGTAAAATCCGTGTATGGGATGAGCGAAGCGTCTCCATTTCGTGCGTACTGCACACTTACGCAGTTGCAAAGTTCATACCCAACTTTTCCTGTCTGAATCGTTGTTTCCTGCGTTGTACTGGTCTGTTCGCTTGTCCAATCGAAATCGGAATATTGCGGTTCTTCAAGTCCTTCTGTCAGGAACACAAGCAGTTCAGGCGGGCTTTTCAGCATAGGGATTGCCATTTTAACCCATGCGCTCATGCGGCGGAAAAATAGTGCTGCGTCTGTTCTCAGGTCATCTGTCATTCGGTCATCGCCGATGATAACCATGGCGTGATTTGTAATGATATCGCTCCAAGAGGTTCCCATTAGTCCCATTCCTCCTTTTCGTAGGAAGAATCGTTCATGGTGTTTTGGTATTCCTCCCGGATACAATCGGCGGCAGTCTCATCCTCAATCAGAAGCAGAAGAGATTCAATGATGCCGCATAGAGCCTCAATTCTTTCCTTGCTGTCCATGGTTCGACCGCCGCCTTTCCTATATTAAGCATTGACAGTAACAGTGCATTGTGCCTGTCCTGCCAGATAGTTGTCGTTTTCTTCCTGCACGATAGACAGAACCGCATTTCCTGCATTCAGTCCCTCTATGGTGACGGTGGTGTTGTTCACAACTGGGCTGATTGCTACCGCAGAAGGGTTGCTGTTTTCGATGGTAAGCTGACTATTTGATGCAGTCGTAATCGTGAATGTTTCGGTTGCACCAGCGGACATTTCGATTGCTTCCGGACTGACGCTTAATCCAGCACTGGCCTTTGCAATCGTCCACGGAACAATGATGGTTCCCTTATAGTTTCCGATTCCGTCAATTCGGAGGGAATATGCTCCGGCGTTCGTACCTTTGTTGTCTGATACAATGTAGTCCGTGTCAGCCGTAAGCTCTGTTCCACCGAGCGTCACGCTTGTAACCGTTTTGGTTTGTTCACTTCCCGTATAGGTAAGCGCCGCGCTCACCACAACTGTTGCGCTCTCAATGCTGGTCTTGACCGTTACTGCATTTTCGAGATTATAGAAGAATCCGCTGTTTACTCCGTTTGCCGTAACGATATAGCCGCCGACTTGCAGCTCATACTTTCCAGCATCGACTTCTGGAACTGTATAACCGCCACGAGATACCTTTGCGCCGGTGACAGCGGTAAGCGTAACAACTCCATGCACCCTGTTCTGCGCCGCCCATCTGACGTGCATATAGGTAAGTGTTGTATCTGCACTGAATACGATATATTCAATCGGGCCATAATACCGGACGGTGAATACATCGCCTTCCGGCTTTGCTGTCAGCTGCGTTTCGCGGTTCAGTTTTACCGTAAAAGCTGCTGCAGCCGTCATTTCGACACCAAGGATTTCTGCCTCTGAACCGTTCCACGGTTGGTCACTGAAGTTGGTTTCAACCGCAGCCCGAACCGTCGGAAGAATGTTTTTGTTTGCCGCGTATGCGGACGCAGGCACAAAGGAAAACTCGCTATAGACAGGACTACTCATGTTAATACCTCTTTCCTGCGCCCGTATGCGGCGCAATGTTTACTGCGCGTCCCGCGCGTTCATTTCTTCAATAATGGAGATGAAGTCACCCCTTTGGTTTTTCGGGGTCTTGCTCATTTCGTTCAGCTTCACGACAATTTCTCGCGTGATGTTTGGATTGCCAAGCGCATATTCTTCCGCGTAGGTCTGCGCGACCATTTTCTTGTGTCCTTCGCAAAGCTTCGGGTAAAGCGACAGCATTTCATCGCTGTATTCCGCCATTCTTGCGAACACTCTCTTGTCAAGGATTTCGCCATCCTTATAGTTGACGCCAAGTGCCTCGCGCTCATCGTCACTCAGTCCGGACACAACGATCAGCCATCTGCGCGCCATAAAGACACGGTTCACGTCCGTCAGAACGCGGGAGAGATCGCGGTGCGGCACATAGAAACTCCCACTCTTGCCTACGATCTGACCGAAGATGCCGCCTTCTCCGAAGAACACGACGTTATCGTCCGCAACAGGAGCTTCCCAGAGGAAATGCACCATTTCGGAGTCATTTGCTACCTGAATAATCTGCGGAGTCACAGGCGTCTGCGGCTGTACATTTGCAACCGCCTTGGCAACCGCATCGGCTACCATCTTCTGCACGTCTGCCATTGTAAACGTCGGTTCTGCCTGATTGCTTGTTTCCGTGTGAACTTCAACCGTTTCACCCGCCAATTCAGGCGCAACTTCCGTCAGCGGGACTTCGCTTCCGTCGTATCGGATTCCGGTCACATCATCTGCATTGACAGACAGGATATTTTCTTTGCCCGTTTCTGCCTTTTCAGCAGTATTCGAGGTCTGATCTTCTTCCGGAACATCAAAGAAAACATCGTCTTCCTTGACTTCCTCCGCCACAGGCGTTTTCTTCGGTCTTCCGGGTTTCTTTCCAGTGTTCTTGTTTTCAGCCATGTCGCACACTCCTTCCAGATTTAATGGCTATTTTCCTCCACGAATGTTGGCTCCGTCCGGACTCGAACCGTATCTTGCAGCACCATGCAGAGCCATATGGTGCGGGACGGGCTGGAGGTAAAACCCGCCCCGCGAAGAAGAGATTAGACCGTTACATGGCCCACCTTGCTGGAGAACGTTGCAACCGAATCAAGAGCGGTCGTGAGGTTGATGCCCATTTCGAAGTCGGCCGTGCGAGTCGGGTCGATTTCGATGGTAATGGGCGTTTCGGCGTTGTAAGCAATGGTCAGAGGCTTACGGCCGGCAGCAGACAGCATCCAAATGTCGTTTGCAGACAGGATGGTAGTCGGCTCGGTGTTCAGCTTCAGCGGGCTCGCAGCGTCACGGAGCGGCATCAGACGGACACCAAGGAACTCACCCAGCATACCGGTGCTGTTGTACTGAGTGCCGAGGAGCATCGCAAGAGCGGCGTCCATGTTGACGTTGGTGGAGCCGGTAGCCTGCGTCGGCAGAACCTTGCTCAGAGCGACCGGAGAACCGGTAGCGATGATGGTGCGCAGACCGACGTTGTTGATGGTAGACAGCTTGTTCGCCAGAGAAATCCAGTTCTGGTTGGTGAACGTCTGGTTCAGGTTCGTGGGGATGAGCGTTGTGTCGGCCGCAGCCAGAGTCATAGACTGATTCCACATGCCCATAACCTTCGCATACATGCCAGCAACAAGGTTCGCAAAGAACGCGCCGAAGTCGGTGTTGTTACCGACAAGCTGATGCCACTTTGCAGTGATCTGAGCGGTCTTCGGCTGCGGATTCAGCGTGTAATCCTTGCTGTAGAAGCGGTTGCGAGGAACGCTTCTGGATGCACCCCAAGAAGAATCCTGGTAGATGGGAATGTCGTTAGATCCGATGGAGATTGTATGAGTCTCGCCAAAGCCGACCTGAACGGTTTCTGCAAAGAAATCGACGGCTTCGGAGAACACATTGGGAAGAATCGGATAAACAACTTCCTGCCAAATGCCCTGAAGGACACGGTAGAAAGCAGAGTTGCCATAGAAACGCTGACCGTTTCTCTTGAAGGACTCAAAGTCTGTAGGAGCAGTTTCGCCGGTCTGTGCGCAGCAAATCTTTGCCGCATACATAAGCTGTTCGCGCTGGAATTTCTCATTCAGATCCTTGTAGCCGTTCGCGGACAGCATATGGGAAATGCCAGTGGACTGAAGACCGTTGACGGCCAGCATCGCTTCCTTGCCCGTAAGAGCGTGCTCATAGAAGAGGACACGGCCCTTGGAGACGATATCCGCACGCTGGGCTTCTCCAGCGGAAGCATTCACGCGGAAAACATCAGCAGAAACGCTGTTAAGATTGATTCTCGGCATTGATATTCACTCCTTCCTTATGCGTAGACCGTGAAGGCCTGCACGTCAACGTACTCGAAGCTGGAAGTGGTTCCTTCGGTGAAGTTGCCAGTTCCAAGCAGTTTGAAGTACAGCGCACCATTGCCGGTCGGGGCGGAAGCTGCGGGCTTCAACTGGCCTGCATCAATGGTGAAGAATTGATTGGTGCTCAGTGCGGCATTGACGTTGCCAATGCCGAAGCGGTACGCATGGTCGCCGTCGAAGACGATCTTGGTAAACGTACCATCGCGGCCGGCGGGAATGCCAAGGCCGAGTGTTTCCGTGCCAACGGCATACATGTTGCCATGCTTACCCTGAAGAAGCTGGATTTCGTAGGTATTCGCGGCATATACCACATCACCAGCTGTAGTGGTGGAAGTAGCATCGTTCATGTACCACGCATTTTCATTCTTCACTCCGGTAAAACCGGCGCATGGAAGCTGGCCGTTTCTGATGACCAGACGGCCGGCATCACAGTCCGCGTCAGCACTGGACGCCTGATATCTGCCGGTAACATTGATGAGGTCATTGCGGGAGTTGTTCGTCACGCGGGCCTCAAATGCAGTTTTTGCATTAAACATTTCTGTTCACTCCTCTCTTACTTCGATGCAGCTTCGACGCCCCATTTGGCAAGCAGACCATTGACAGATCCATCGTCTTCGCCGCTGTTGTTCTTGAACTTGTCCCATGCGTAAACTGTTCTGTTTCTCTGAGCGGCTTCCGCATCCATCTTCTCGACAGCTGCACCGCAAACCGCGTAGACGGCCTTTGCAACTTCTGACTCACCGGTCCAGTTCTTGTCCTTGTCGCAGCTGTTCGTGTAGAGGCCAGCTTCGATATCGGTCAGAATGTTG
>ERZ1034763.173-NODE-173-length-37322-cov-6.517294_pt1 | contig 37322 bp, 31 predicted proteins | sample MGYA00520701_ERZ1034763 | MGnify/ENA primary metagenome ERZ1034763 (study PRJEB33766, sample SAMN09781707) | gut metagenome | biome: gut microbiome | host: Homo sapiens | place: Madagascar | study: EMG produced TPA metagenomics assembly of the PRJNA485056 data set...
ATTCTTCAAACATAAAAGAAAACATATCTTTAAAATAAGGCAGCTCTGTAATCCAGTCGCAGAATGTATGCCACTCTGCAAGCTTGTGGTTCTTTCTTGAATTATACATGGCAACCGCATTCTCATATGAAAATGTACATGTTCTCATCTGGTTATAGCTTTCTGGAAGAAGCTGTATAATGCTGTACCAGTAATTCTTGTCCTTAGTCTCAACGAACTTCAGCCTGAGCTGCTCAAGGAATTCTATATTCTTATTCATGAATTCAATAGTCTCTTCATTCATATGGTCAGTGCTGAAATCACCAAGCTCAAAAGGCTTGCTGTGAATCTTATGCATTGTACTTGTAGAATTGGCAGTAGTTCCAACCTTATATGTATCATACTCCTTCCACCAGTACATTGGAGCTGTTATATCTGTGCTTATGAATATCTGTCTTATAAACTTTCTGTGGTCGCTGCCAGACTTGCATAATCTCTTTGCAAGGTCGAGGTCATTAGGACCGAATGTAAATACACCGTCCTTAGTCTCACTGTCCATTCTTCCCCAACTGTTAAGTGGATTTCTTGCACCTCTCATAGCATTCTCAAAATTAAAGACTTCTGTTCTTTCTATCTTAATCATATCAAACCTCTCTTCAATATTAATATTGTTCAAACTGCCATCTAATTGAATAGTATAACATACATACCAGTTTCGTGAAATACCCCTATAAAAAATATAGCAAAATAACCTGTACCAATGGCTTAAACCATCAGTACAGGTTATTAAATTATGTTTTAATATTCTGTTAACATGCCCAGAATCCGCAATTATACTGGATAAGCCTTGTTCTCTGTATCAGCAGCCGCCGGGTCAACCTTTGTCTGCTGTGCTTCTCTGTACTTGAAGAACTCTGTTGCAACGGCTGGGAATAATGCATATGAAAGCACATCCTCATCCTGCTGTTTGTAACGCTGAACGATTGGGTCATTCTTGAACTTCTCAAGCTGTGGCTCAATCAGGTCAGCAGGACGGCATGTGATAGGCTTCATATCGCCAATAGCCTTCTTCTGAACTTCTGGATTGAATGGCTTGATTGTCTGACCAAATTCACCAGCGAGAACCTTCTTAGATTCCTTAGTAATCATCTTATAACGCTCACCCTGTAATACGTTAAGAACAGCCTGAGTACCAACAATCTGTGATGATGGAGTAACAAGAGGTGGTTCACCATAATCCTTACGAACTCTTGGAATCTCCTCAAGAACTGCCTGATACTTATCCTCTGCTCCAGCTTCCTTAAGCTGTGATACAAGGTTAGAAAGCATACCACCAGGAACCTGGTAAAGTAATGTCTTAATATTAACACCTAATACCTTAGTATTCATAAGACCTGACTTTAATGCTTCTTCTCTCATTGGCTGGAAGTATGCAGCTATCTCAGCAAGTAAGTTCTGATCTAAGCCTGTATCATACTGTGTACCCTTAAATGTCTCAACCATAACCTCTGTAGCTGGCTGTGATGTACCCATAGAGAATGGAGATATAGCTGTATCGATTATATCAGCACCAGCCTCAACAGCCTTAAGGTATGTCATTGATGCAACACCTGATGTATAGTGAGTATGCATCTGGATTGGAAGTGATGAACCAGCCTTTAATGCCTGTACAAGCTCTGTAGCCTTATATGGAACTAAAAGACCAGCCATATCCTTGATACAGATTGAATCTGCGCCCATATCCTCAATTCTCTTAGCTGTCTCTTTCCAGTAGTCAAGAGTATATGCATCACCTAATGTATAAGAAAGGGCTATCTGTGCATGTCCTTTCTCCTTCTTTGCAGCCTTAACGGCTGTCTCAAGATTTCTTAAATCGTTGAAGCAGTCAAAGATACGGATAATATCAATACCATTAGCAATTGACTTCTGAACGAAATACTCAACTACGTCATCTGCGTAGTGATTGTAACCTAAGATATTCTGACCTCTGAAAAGCATCTGTAACTTAGTATTCTTAAATCCATCTCTTAACTTACGAAGTCTTTCCCATGGATCTTCCTTCAGGAAACGAAGTGATGCATCAAATGTAGCACCGCCCCAGCACTCTACTGAATGATAACCAACCTTATCCATCTTATCAACGATTGGAAGCATCTGCTCTGTTGTCATTCTTGTAGCAATAAGTGACTGATGAGCATCTCTTAATACAGTCTCAGTTATCTTCAATGGTTTTTTAACCTGTTCTGCCATTTTAAATTCCTCCAAATATTAATCAAACTATAAACTCTATACGAGTATTAATCCTACATAACACCAAACATAGCCATGAATGTACCGGCAGCAACCGCTGTACCGATAACACCAGCAACGTTAGGTCCCATAGCATGCATCAAAAGGAAGTTAGAAGGGTCTGCCTCCTGTCCAACCTTCTGTGAAACTCTGGCTGCCATAGGTACGGCAGATACACCAGCAGAACCGATAAGTGGATTAATCTTGCCATGTGTAACTGCACACATAACCTTACCCAGTAATACACCGGCTGCTGTACCAAAGCAGAACGCAATAAGACCAAGTGCAACAATCTTTAATGTATCGAAGTTAAGGAATGCCTCAGCACTTGTTGTTGCACCAACAGATGTACCAAGGATGATAACTACGATATACATAAGAGCATTAGATGCTGTCTCTGAAAGCTGCTTAACAACACCACTCTCTTTGAAAAGATTACCTAACATAAGCATGCCAACAAGTGGAGCTGTTGTAGGAAGAATAAGTACTACTACTATAGTTACAATGATAGGGAAAAGAATTCTCTCAAGCTTAGATACAGGTCTTAACTGCTCCATCTTAACCTTTCTTTCCTTCTCAGTTGTAAGAAGCTTCATAATAGGTGGCTGGATAATTGGAACCAGTGACATATATGAATATGCTGCTACTGCGATAGGTCCCATGTACTTTGTCTGTCCAAGCTTACCAGCAAGGAAGATTGATGTAGGGCCATCAGCACCACCGATGATAGAGATAGCTGCCGCTGCTTTATCAGGGAATCCCATAAAGATTGCGATGATATAAGCTGCGAAAATACCGAACTGTGCAGCCGCTCCAAGTAAAAAGCTCTTAGGGTTTGCTATAAGTGGGCCAAAGTCTGTCATCGCACCAACACCTAAGAAAATAAGTGATGGTAAGATACTCCACTCATCAAGCAGATAGAAATAATGTAACAAACCTCCTACGCCGTTGCTAGAATCCTCGATAGCTAACATAATGTCTGGATACATATTAACAAGCAGCATACCAAATGAAATTGGTACTAAAAGCAGAGGTTCATATCCTTTTTTAATAGCCAAATATAAGAAAACCAATGCTACAACAATCATAAGATAATTGCCCCAGGTTAAACCAAAGAAGGCTGACTGCTGTATGAGGTTTCCTAATGTTGTTATAATATAACTCATTCCATAACCTCCAGTTTAATGACTCACGAAAATTGATTAGTTAAGAGAAACTAATACTTTACCTGTCACAACTGAGTCACCAACTGAACACTCAACTGTTGCAACTGTACCATCCTGAGGAGCACAGATTTCGTTCTCCATCTTCATAGCCTCAAGAACAACTAAAACGTCACCCTTCTTAACGGCTGCGCCGGCTGCTGCATTAACCTTTAAAATCTTACCCTGCATTGGAGCTTCAACCTTAACTGCGCCCTGGGCACCTGCTGGAGCTGCTGGTGCAGCTTTAGGAGCTGCCTTTGGAGCTGCTGCTTTAACAGGAGCACTTACAGCACCACTTGTCTGTCCTTCTTCAACTGTAACATCATAAACATTACCATTAACAGTAATTGTATAATTCTTCATTTTAAAATCCTCCTTAGCTTTAATAGCGTCTATCTTCTCTTTCTGATTGAGCGAACAACAAGTCCGTCTGATGATGTACCCTCTGAGGCTGCTATAGCTGCTGTAATAACCGCAACAAGCTCAAGGTCATCTGCTTCATTCTCTTCATTAGATACAATCTGTGCTATTGCATTGTCAACACTGCTTGCTGTCTCAGGAGCCTTATCCTTCTTAGAAAGCTTGTCACCAATAACATTAACATACCTGAATAATGAGATAATAAATGAAATAAATATAAGTACAACGAATACAGTACCCATACCGATTACTGTATTAAGCACTGCCTTCTCGCCCTTCTCACCTGTTGTATAAGTTGGGTTAATAGCACCACTTGTAAGATTGTAATCTTCATCAAATGTAAGCTCGAATGTACACTGTCTCTTCTCATATGTAGCAACAACTGTTACTGAACAAAGAGTTCCAGTCTCTGAACTTAACTGTATAGTTCCTTCATCTAATGAAACAAGGGAACCTAAATCACTTCTGGTTTTAATCCAGCCGTTATAGAATTCTACTGTTGCTGTATTAATGCCGTTCTTTGAATTAACAACATAGAAGTTACCATTGATATCGCCAAGATTAAGTGCATCATTAGCATCAGCCTTAATCTTCTCATCTGTTGAATTAGACAGATATGTGATAACATCAACAGACCATTTCTCGATGCTTGACTCAGCCTCTGAAAGCTCAGTCTTCTTATTCATAAGTTTAACATCATTAGATGATATCTGGTCTGTACACGCTGTTAAAGCAAACATGCAGGCAATCATGCATAACAACAATGAGAATCTTTTAAAATTAATCTTCTTCATATTGTTCTACTCCTATATTATACAGTACCATGCTTTTTATCGAAACGAATCTCTCTCTTTGTATAGAGCATCTCTAACGATGCTGCAATGTACTTTCTTGTATCTTCAGGATTAATGATTGTATCAACATATCCTCTTGCTGCTGCTGACTCTACGCTTGACTGTAAAGCCTGATACTCAGCAGTCTTAGCACTTATTGTAGCTGCTACATCAGATGAAGCTGCTATCTCATCAGCATACATAATCTTAACTGCCATATCAGCATCCATCATTCCAACGCTTGCTGTTGGCCATGCATATGTAATATCTGCACCGATTGACTTAGAGTTCATTGATACATAAGCACTTCCGTATGCCTGTCCGACTAATACATTAATCTTAGGCACATCAGCGTTAGCAAATGCATATGTAAGCTTAGCAACAGCCTTGGCAATTGCCTTCTCGCTTCTTACATTAGCTTCAAATCCCTTAACTGCTGTTAATGTAACAACTGGAATCTCGAATGCGTTACAGAAATTAACGAAATCAGCTGCCTTATAAGCGCCATCAACTGTAAGGACAGGAGCAAACTCTTCTGCCTTCTCACCGTTCTCATCATAGATAGCTGTTCTGTTAGCTACAGCACCTACTGTTGCTCCATCAATCTGGATAAATCCAGTAACCATCTCTTTAGCGTATGAAGCCTTAACTTCAACGAAAAGATTGTCATCTGATATATCTGCAAGAGCTAATGCAGGATCTGCAATCTCAGCAGCCATATCAGAGCATACTCTGTTAAGATCATCTGTAGTCTCAACAAATGAAGCATCCTCATTGTTAGCTGGTAAAATAGAAACAAGCTGTCTGATACCATTAGCTACTGTCTCTGCATCACCAACAAAATCAACAACACCAGCTTCTGCCTGGAACTTGGCACTGGCTGTGTCTAACTTCTCTTTATAGTTGCCATCAAGAGCATTAGGAGAATTGACAAATAACTTTGCGTCATTTTCTTCCATAAATGTGAAATCAGAAAGTCCTGCTAATACAGCAAGACCACCACCACAGTTACCATAAACTGCTGTAATCTGTGGAATTACTCCTGATGCCTCTGTCATCTTCTTATATACAAGGCCAAAACCAGCTAAGGCATCTGTTGCCTCCTGAAGTCTGATACCTGCACAGTCAATAAGACCTACTACTGGAGCACCCATCTTGAGGGCCATATCATATAATCCAGCAATTTTTCTTGCATGCATCTCGCCGATTGTACCGTTCATAACGGCAGCATCCTGGCTGTAGACATACACAAGACTTCCATTAATAACTCCATATCCGGTAATTACACCGTCTGAAAGAGTATTCTTAGCTGTTATGTTAAAATCAGTTGCTCTGGCTTTAACACCTGCGCCGATTTCAACAAAACTGTTGTCATCGAGAATAGACTCAATTCTATCTCTAGCTGACACCGATGTTGTGTTACTCATCATCGAAACCTCCCTAAATTAATTTAAACTTGCTTTGTTTATTTTATAACAAGGCACATTATAAATGCAAGTAAAATAGCAAATTTTGCATATATTTCACCAAATTTAGTCATGTGATTCTACGACAACAATCTTTCCACCATTAATGGTAATAATTGCTTCATCACTAACTATCTCATTAGACTGGCATATGCTTTTGCCCTGCGTAAGAATATATTGTGATAGTGTATATTTCATACCAATTAAAGACAATTCAACCTGCTCCGTCATCGGAATGAATGATACATACTTTCCATACTGTGTGTTCTTATCTATTTTAAATGTCTTATCTTTTATATACACTTTGTTATACTCATCAATCACATATGCCTTAATGCCTGATTCTAGAGCCTCGTTAAGCACATATATATTAGTCATTGTGTGGTCTATTCTTGTACCAGTTGCTCCTGCAACATACAGACATATGTCGTCAATGCTACTCATGCTCTTAATCACTTCAATGCCCTTTTTTACTGCTATATGGGTATCTGTGTAATCTTTCTCAGGCGGATAAGTAACGACCTCTGTATTGTTCTTATACATATCAAGAATATTGCTGTCCACAGAATCATAGTCTCCCAGAATATAATCAATCTTAATGCCCATCTTATATGCTGTCTCAAGCCCCTTGTCAGCTGCTATGCAATATACTATCCTATGTTCTTCTATCCAGCTTTGCAGCCAGTCCTTGTCAATATGCCCGCCACTTATAATAAGAACTGCCTTATCAATACATTTTTCCATGCCTATGATACATCCTTTCACACTTTTTTCTTTCTTTTTTCACATTTATCCAATATAATGATATATGATTAATAATCAAAACTATAAGTGTTATTATAAGATACATTTATAGCAAATGCAAAGATGCGAGAAGGAGAAAAGTAAACAAAATGTCTAACGAAAAAACAAAGGAAACTTATTCTGAGGCAATGGAAAATTACGAGAATGATATTGATGTTCTCTCAGACCTCACAACTGGTATCAATTATGAGAAATCAAAAGATAAATATCAGGAGAACCTTTCCACAGCAATAACATTTCTGCTATTCGGAATTGCAGGGCTTGTTGTTGTAATTCTTAATATTGTAGGAGTTCTTAAATTCTTCACATTAAAGAATGCATCCGGAATTCTAATGGCTGTTGTATTAAGCCTTATGTTTATCATATTCATTGTTATCGGAATACTCTCATTCAGAGCTTCACGTAAGGATAAAAAGAATGCTGCAATTGAAAATGATAACTCTTCCAAGATTTTAGACTGGCTTAATGACAATGTCACTGCCACTGATATTGATGGTTCTTTTGATTCAGCAGACCTCACAGAAGAGATGAAATACTTTGAAAGAAACGATTATATCAAGAAAGCTGTCAACGGACATTTCGATGGTCTTGATGATGAATTCGTTGATAATATTGCTGACCAGTACATTGAAAAGCTGTTCCAGTAGTTTATTATTAAATATTATGATTTAATAATCCAGCATTTGAATATGGTTAAAGATTAAGCCGCTCCAAGCCCTTGAATTTCAAGAGCTAAGAGCGGCTTTTATCAACACATTTTTCTTAATTTATCTGTTGCTAAGATATTCATCAATACCCTTAGCGGCTGCCTTACCAGCACCCATAGCAAGAATAACTGTAGCTGCACCCGTAACAGCATCACCACCGGCATATACACCTGTCTTAGATGTAGCACCTGTGTCTTCGCTTGCTACAATACATTTTCTCTTATTAATCTCAAGTCCCTTAGTTGTAGAACTGATAAGTGGGTTAGGAGATGTACCAAGAGACATGATAACTGCATCAAGATCCATAACGAACTCAGAACCTGGAATAACCTCTGGTGAACGTCTTCCAGATGCATCTGGCTCACCTAACTGCATCTTAACACATTTCATACCCTTAACCCATCCATTATCATCTGCGATAATCTCTGTTGGGTTAGTAAGAAGGTCAAATATAATGCCCTCTTCTTTAGCATGATGTACTTCCTCAGCTCTTGCTGGAAGCTCTGCCTCACTTCTTCTATATACGATATGTACTTCTGCTCCAAGTCTTAAAGCTGTTCTTGCAGCATCCATAGCAACGTTACCACCACCTACAATAGCAACCTTCTTGAATCTTGCGATTGGTGTATCGTAATCATCTCTGAAAGCCTTCATAAGGTTACTTCTTGTAAGGTACTCATTAGCTGAGAATACACCATTAGCGTTCTCACCTGGTATACCCATGAATCTTGGAAGACCTGCACCTGAGCCGATAAATACAGCATCAAAATCTTCCTCTTCAAGAAGCTGGTCAATTGTAAGAGACTTACCAATAATAACGTTAGTCTCAATCTTAACGCCTAATGCCTTAACATTCTCTATCTCACTTGCAACAACGCTCTTCTTAGGAAGACGGAACTCTGGAATACCATATACTAATACTCCGCCTGGCTCATGAAGTGCCTCGAAGATTGTAACATCATATCCCATCTTTGCAAGGTCTCCAGCACATGTAAGACCTGAAGGGCCTGAACCGATAACAGCAACCTTCTTATTCTTCTTCTCTGCTGTAACAACTGGCTTAATGCCATTCTCTCTTGCGTAGTCAGCTACAAATCTCTCAAGCTTACCGATTGAGATAGCCTCGCCCTTAAAGCCTCTTATACACTTACCCTCACACTGGCTCTCCTGTGGACATACACGGCCACAGACAGCAGGAAGTGCACTAGACTCGCTGATTACCTTATAAGCCTCTTCAATATTACCATCTTTAACCTGAGCGATAAATCCAGGAATGTTAATTGAAACAGGACATCCCTTAATACACTGTGCATTCTTACAGTTCAGACATCTCTCTGCTTCCTCTTTTGCCTCGTCAATATTGTATCCAAGACAAACCTCATCAAAGTTTTTATTTCTTACATCAGGAGCCTGCTCTCTGACTGGAACTTTCTTTAATACATCCATTAGTTCATTAACCTCCTATCTTAGTTACAGTGACCGCATCCACCATGATGTGTATCGCCCTCAGTAAGCTTGAGCATAGCTCTGCCTTCCTCAGTCTTATACATCTGCTGACGCTTCATAGCCTGATCAAAATCCACCTTGTGGCCATCAAACTCTGGTCCATCTACACAGGCAAACTTAATCTCATCACCAACCTGAAGTCGGCATGCACCACACATACCTGTACCATCAACCATAATAGGGTTCATACTTACAACTGTAGGAATACCAAGTTCCTTAGTTAACAGACAGACAAACTTCATCATGATAAGTGGTCCGATTGCGATACAGAGGTCATATGTCTTGCCCTCATTGTTAACAAGATCCTTTAATACGTCTGTACCCATACCCTTGCGGACATAGCTGCCATCATCAGTTGTAACATAGAGATTACCAGCTACTGCTCTCATCTCATCCTCTAATATAAGCATATCCTTATTCTTAGCACCGATGATAACATCTGCTGCTACTCCATGCTCATGAAGCCATTTAACCTGTGGATATACTGGTGCTGTACCAACACCACCTGCTATAAATACAATTTTTTTCTTCTTGAGTTCTTCGATATCCTCAGAGATTAACTCAGATGCGCATCCAAGTGGTCCTACGAAATCCTCAAATGCATCTCCTGCCTTAAGCTCAGCCATCTTGGTTGTAGATACACCTATAGTCTGGAAGACTATTGTAACTATTCCCTTCTCTCTGTTATAATCACAAATTGTTAATGGGATTCTCTCTCCCTTTTCATCAAGCTTAACGATGATGAACTGTCCTGGCTGGCAATGTTTAGCAACTCTTGGTGCTTCAACATCCATAAGATATATCTTATCTGCCAGTTTTTCAGATTTTAAAATCTTATACATTGTAGTACCCCTTTCAGTATAATTTAATATTCGACGGCCTTTGCGTTACTTCCAGAACCTGTTATCCTGTAACATTTTCCGTTGTTAACCCCTACACCGTAATATCCCTCTGTTGATGATGTTTCTTTAATATCCAGTCTTATGTAATACATATCTATATTATCTATAGTCTTCTTTGACTGGAATACAAACTCTGGCGTCTGACCTCCAACGCTGAATCTACCATTAGCATTGAGTATATTAAGCTCTTTCATTCTGGCTACAAGAATACCCTGTGCCTCAGCATACGTGTAATTCTTACCTGCTTCTATCGTAATATTCTTTCTTGTTATAGGACTTGAAAGATTAGACTTGTTGATAACAACCACTGAAAGCACATAGCTTCCCGGCTTTAAATCTATTCCGTCATTATAGATAATAGAATTAGCCGTTGGTGTTGTTCCATCAACAGTATAATACGCTTTGCACCCTTCTTCAAGGTTCTTTATCATAATAACTGTTCCCTCTGGTACAGTTGATGAATCAATAGTAAGCTCCGCTGCTTCTGGTGCCTGAAGAGACACTGTATACTGTAGTGTTACTGTCTTAGATATAACGCCCATCTTATTGACAGCAACCGCCTTGATAGTAACTGAATCCTTCTCTATCTTGATAGGAGACATATACTGTGTGCTCTTAACTGTTGGCTCTGAGCCGTCAGTTGTATAATATATGCTGCATCCATCCTGCGCAATAAGTGTAAGCTCCACAGGCTCATTCAATGTTCCCGGAACCTCCGAAGGACTAGGCTCTGACACTCTGTATCCATCAAGTGCTGACGATGCCTTACTGCCATCATACTTTTTGATAAGATTAGTAAGCTCTGTTCCGTCAGACTTCTGATAATATATATCAGCTAACTTGCCAAGAGCATCTGTATTCTGGACATCATACTCTAATATAGCCTTTAACACATCAACCGCATTATCATAATCTTTGTCAGCTATATATATATCAGCAAGGCTGCTCATCATAGAGACACTTCTCCTGCCCTCACTTGTATTATATGCGGCAGATAAATAATTCTTTGCCTCAGACATGTTGCCATCATTATAATACTCCATGCCCTTTTTATAATTATATGTAAAGCTCTTCTTGTTATTAAGATTGATAACTACCGCTGCAATTATAATAATGATAACCGCAGCCAATACAACAGATGCTGCAATTATAACCATATTTTTGTTATCAGTCTTCTTATTATCAGATACATCAGCCTTCACCCTATTATCTAGCCTTGCCTTATCAGCATGATGCTCTGTGGCTGTTCTTATATCTCTTGCTGGAACTCTTCCTGTATTGCTATGTACTGGTGCCACCGGACTGACTGTCTTCTTAACCTTGACATCCTCTTCTATGGCATCCTTATCAATCATTCTTGTCGCGCCAAGATCCATATCATCATCTGTATATATTCTGGTTGTACTTTCTCCGGCTGCTGTGTTACCTGAAATATTATTCCTGTCTATGCTATATACTTTATCAGATTTATCAGCGTTAGAGGAATTATCAACAAATGCTTTTGCAACATTGGTTTCTTCCTCTACAAGCTTCTCTATGGAACGTACAAGTTCATCATCTAAATCATTATTGTCGTTATTACCCATAAATAATAGCTCTCCTGTTAATAATGAAAACTAAACTGTTAACTAATCAAGTTTAACACAGCAATATATCTATGTCAAAGTATAAATATATTTATACACTTTATCTTTTTTTCACCAAATGAACACATTTTGCACACATTTATTGTCTATATTAATAATCAGATAGGATATATCCTATCTCCCCCTCATATTTTTATAAAAGGTGCATCACTTGTGATGCACCTTTTTATTAGTTATATTAATTATATTTCTTTGCAGTGAATACTGTAACTGTACAATACAGTGTCTTATCATGTGTCACCGCTGTGATATTACATGTTCCCCTCATTCGTCCAATTACATTTCCAGATGCATCTACAGTTGCAATTCTTGGATTGCTGCTTCTCCATGTAACCTTATCACCTGACTCGATACCAATGACATCAAGCACATTAGAATCATACTGCTCTAATCGCATATTAGAACGGCTTATCGCAAGTGAATGTACTGTACATGCAGAAGATACACCATTATTAGTACTCTCTACTACTACATCAGCAACACCAGGTCCTACAGTTGTGATAAGTCCACTGCCATTAACTGTAACTATGCCTGTATCTGTTGAATACCAGTCATATGAATCTGTGTTAACCGCTGGTCTTACTCTTACTGCCAACTGTCTCTGCTTGCCTGTGAGCATGTAAATCTCACTTGAGTTAATCTTAAGTGAAGATATATTAACAACTGGAGTTACATATACCCAGCAGCTTGCTGATACCATGCTGTCTGTCTTAGCTGTAGCAGTAACCTTACATTTGCCGGTACTTAAACCAAATATCTCACCCATTTCATCAACTGTTGCTATGCTCTCGTTAGATGATGTCCACACAACATCATTAGTCACATTACCATCATCAGTAATAGCGCTTACTATATAAGAACTGCCAATAGCAATTCTTACTGTATCAGGCTCAACTCTCAAGCCATTGATAGACTCTGTTACATGTACAATACATGTAGCAACAACACCACTGCCATCGGCAGCTGTTGCTGTAATGACTGCGTTGCCAAGGTTGTTACCTGTAATATTGCCCTGCTGGTCTACGCTGCATATATCAGGGTCAGATGAAGACCATACTACATTTCTGTTAGTAGCTGTAGCCGCCTCGACTGTAGCTGTAAGCTTATCTGTCTTGCCTAAGCCAAGATATTTCTCACTAGCATCAAGAGTTATGCTTGTAACATATTCTTTAACAAGTATTGTACATGTAGCCTTAAGACCATACTGTTCAGTTGTAATCTCAATAACTGTTGTACCACCCTTTAACGCTGTAACAATACCATTTTCATCAACTGATGCAACTTCAGGATCACTTGAAATATATGTAACCTTCTTATTATCTGCATCCGCTGGCTGGATATCAGGAATTATCGCATACTTGGAACCAACCCACATTTCCTGATATGTTGAATTCAGTGTAATACCCGTTATCGGCTGTATTACCTTGACCCTGCATGTTGCGAATATCTCAGGATTGTCATTAGATGTAACTGTTATTACAGCCTCATAATTTTCACCTGTTGGCTCAATACCTGTAATCATTCCATACTGGTCAACTGTACAATATTCAGGTCTGCTGCTGCTCCATACGACAGTCTTATCATCCGCATTATATGGAAGTATAGTAGCGTTAAGGTAGATTGACTGTCCCTTACGTATTGTTATAGTTTCCTGTGAATCAAGTGTAATACCTGTTACTGGCTGCTTAACATATACAGTACACATACGAATCTGTCCATCTGCAGCTTTACATATGATTGTCGCTGTACCATGTGCAACACCAGTTACTTTTACATTAATGCTGTCATTCTTAGCGGATTCTTCCACTGTTGCTACAGATTCATTACTTGTCTCCCATGTAACAGTCTGATTAGTTGCATCAGACGGAGTAATAATAGCCTTGATTGAAATTGTCTCTCCTATAGTTATCTGAACATCCGTATGGTCTAATGTAATATCTGTAATTGGTACTTCAATATTAAAATAACATTTTGCTTCCTTTTTATCTACACTGTCAGACACTGTCGCAACAACTGTAGCTTTACCTGGCTTCAAGAACTTAACAAGACCTGTTACAGGATCAACACTTACAACAGGATCATCTCCAAATGATGTCTGGGTATATGTAACACCATCATTAATAGTTGTTGTACCATCTTTATATTTAACTGTAGCAAGAAGCTGGAAACTTCCATCTTTCTTTCCATCAACCTCTTTTTCATTAAGTGTAATCGAATCTATGTGTGATTTAACATTAACAGATAAGTGCGCATCTTTAGTTGTAGCGCCATCTGTGTAATAAACTCTCAAATGAATATCTGTTCTACCCTGCTTGATACCTTTGACAGAAGCATTAACCAGGGCAATTTTCTTATTTTCACTAGGATCTATGGTAGTTAATCCTGTAACTGTCGCAATGCTTTCATCATCTGAATACCACTCAACTTTCTTAATGCGGTCACTAGCTGGATTAAAGTATGCTGTTAAATTAGTAGCCTCATCTTCTATATATATATCTGGCAATTCAGAAAATGTTATATCTTCAATTGGCTGTACAACCTCAATAACACAATCTTTGTGCGAATCCTCACCATTAATCTTCTGATGGACAACAAGTTTTACCTGACCTGCCTTTTTACCAGTCACATGAATAACATAACGATAAATATTAGGATTAGGATCAGTGACTTTTTCTGTGGTAATGTCAACCTCTCCTGTTGCATATATATAATCTCCTAATTTTTCAGTTATAGGTTTAATATCTGACGGATCAGTAGTTGTAACTGTGATATCAATTGTATCACCTATATTAACTTTAGCTGTATCTGCGCTGATTGTAAGAGCATCAATAATATGGAAAGTATATTTAGATTCCATAGGTTTTTTGTAATCTTTAGCATATATAGCAGTTAAAATCCCAATTGCTGTGTCATCATAAACCTTTACACCATTTTTATCATACTTAGAAAGATCCATAGTTGCTTTTAGAGTAGTTGTTCCTGACTTAACCGCAGTTACAGCAGGCCAGCTGACAGACACATATGGATCAATAACACCTATCTGATCTTTTCTTCCACCAGTTGTGTTAATTTTAGTACTGTCGCCAATTGTCATTGTTTTATCATAGTTAGAATACTGTGTATATGGAATAACAACATTAAACTTAAGACCTTCTGAACCAGCAACATTGACAGATATTGTTGTCAAACCAACTTCATTAGCACTTATGATAGCATTATTAATATCGCATATATCATTTTCAACAGGTGTCGCTGCAGTTATTGTCACGCTATAATCTGCCGGATTAGATGCAATGTTAGATATTGTTGAAAGATCTACTTGTTTATTACCGCTTTTTATTACTCCTTCACTAAACGCGTAATAAAAGACATTACCATTCTCCATTAATTTATTAGGTTCATTTTCGCCAACTGTACCATATGTAACTATTTTATCTTTTAAGAAGACTGGTTTTACATTAACTCTATAATTGCTCTTAAGACTTGCCTGATCTGCTGCTGAATCAGCAGATGCCATATCTTTTGTCTGGATTGAAATTATTGATATACCAGCTTTTAATATTGCAGTCGGAATAGATACAGTTCCTGTTGCTTCATCATAAGTAATTTCATTAGTACTTACTGCTGCAGCTTTTCTTATTGTATATGGTGTATTATTAATCAATACATTAAGGTTACTATAAGCAACATTTGTTTTAAAATTCAAATAACTTGTATTATCAGGGTCAATCTGATTTTCAACTACATTAACACTTTCTTCGGGTTTTGTCTGTATTGTAGTTGACGCTCCATTAATAGCACTTTTTGATACTGTAACATTTAAAGGAGAGATAATCTTTAAATCAGCAGATTCAATTCCATCTGACTCAAGGTTCTGGGTATCAGCATTTAATCTCCTAGGCTGACCATTAACAATTACAACTCCTGCAGATTTAATATTAAGTTCAACTTTATTATCAGTTAACTGACTTCCATAAACTGTATCAGTTTTATTACTGAATGAAGCTATATCTAAATTATTTATCAGTTTCCAGACAATGTCAGCTTTATTTAAAGAAGGTTCAGTCAATTCAAATGTAAATAAATCACTTTTAACGGTTGTATTATTTAATTCTACTGAAGCTGACAATTTTTTGCTTGTTATCTCACTGCCTGCATCCTTAAACTTTAATGGAGAGGCAACCGCAAATGCATTAACCCCGATAATTCCAACCAGTCCCGTAACCAGTACTGCCGCAATTATGTACTTTAAGTTATTCCTCGTCTTTAATACTTTTCTAATCTTTTCCATGACTCTTAACCCCCACATATTATATCTATAATTAGTGTTAATTATTAATTTCTTATATGATCGACCTATCCCTGATAAGCCTTATACTATTTATCGTCATACTTAATCAATATAATAACGTATTTTTATTTATTTTTCAATATTTTTCCATATATATTATTAATTTGATACTAAAATCCTATATATAGGGGATATTTATTACAAAACAGCTATAAATATAAACAAGGCCTGCATGCACACATAGATAAACCATGTATCAGCATACAGACCTTTAAAATCTTTAATATAATGTATTAATAATTCAATACAGAATTACTTCTGTACTAAGTGCATATCAAATCCGCCAAAGCTGCCCTTGAAGTAGATAGCCTTAAGCTTGCCTTCCTTGATAACTCTTGATTCCTCATCGAATTCAAAGCCTCTCTTCTGAAGGTGATAGATAGCTCTCTCAATGTAGTTAGTTGCGATAGCGATATGACCATGTGTTCCACGGCCCTGCTTCTTCATAATCTCAAATCCTGTACCTGAGAAGATTGAGCTGTTGCCAACCTTCTTAGGGAAGCTGAACATCTTCTCTAATGTATCTGCAAGTTCTTCTGCTTCCTCAGCGTTAGCCATGTTAACACCTACATGACGCATCTCAAATCCAAGCATTGTATCAACAGCTTCTCTTGTAAGCTTCTTGATTCCTTCGAAATCACCAGCTGCAACCATATCCTTCTTAACCATCCAAGAACCACCACAGCAGACAATCTTGTTGAAGTCAAGGTAAGACTTTAAGTTACCTGCGTTGATTCCGCCTGTTGGCATGAACTTCATCTGTGTATATGGAGCTGCCATAGATTTAATCATGTTAAGTCCACCTGCAGCTTCTGCTGGGAAGAATTTAACAACATCAAGGCCTAATTCGATAGCGACTTCAACATCTGATGGATTGCTTGTACCAGGAACAATTGGGTATCCCTTATCAAGGCAATGCTTAACAACCTTAGGATTAAGTCCTGGGCTTACGATAAACTTAGCACCAGCGTTCATAGCTCTGTCAGCCTGCTCTGGTGTAAGAACTGTACCAGCACCAACTACTAATTCAGGGAATTTAGATGACATAATCTTAATAGCTTCCTCTGCTGCTGCTGTTCTGAATGTAACCTCTGCTGCTGGAAGTCCACCTTCTATAAGAGCCTTTGCAAGTGGCTCAGCATCCTTTGCATCATCAAGTGCTATAACAGGTACAATACCTATTTTACTAAGTTCTTCAATAACTGCGTTCATAATTATTCTCCTTTTGCTAGATATACTTTAAATCCGGACCTATCATATAGATAAGCCCGGATTATATTAAACTGAATGCTTGTCCAAAGTATTATAATTATCTCTGAACTCTTGCGCCAGCTCCACCCATGATAGCTTCAACTTCCTTCTTAGAAGCCATTGTTGTATCACCAGGAGTTGTCATAGCAAGTGCACCGTGAGCAGCACCATAGTTAACGGCTGTCTCAGCATCACCTGTTGTCATAAGACCATAGATAAGACCTGAAGCGAATGAATCACCGCCACCAACTCTATCCATGATTTCAAGTCCGTCATACTGCTTAGCCTTGTAGATTTCTCCACCTGCCCAGCAAAGAGCTGACCAATCATTAACTGTAGCTGTCTTAACTGTACGAAGAGTTGTAGCAACTGCCTTGAAGTTAGGATATGTCTTAACAGCTTCGTTAATCATCTTCTTGTAACCATCAATGTTAAGAGTCTTAAGGTTCTCATCGTTACCCTCAATCTGGAAACCAAGGCAAGCTGTGAAGTCTTCCTCGTTACCGATCATAACATCAACATACTTAGCGATTTCCTTGTTAACTTCCTGAGCCTTCTCTAAGCCACCGATAGCTGACCACATAGATGGACGGTAGTTAAGGTCGTAAGATACGATTGTACCATACTTCTTAGCTGTCTTGATAGCTGCAAGAACTGTCTCACATGACTGCTCTGATAATGCAGCATAGATACCGCCTGTATGTAACCAACGAACACCAAGTGTACCGAAGATGTATTCGAAATCGAAATCTTCTGGCTTAGCCTGTGAAATAGCTGTGTTAGCACGATCTGAACAACCTACAGCGCCACGGATACCAAATCCTCTCTCTGTAAAGTTGATACCATTACGGCAGATACGACCGATACCATCTGTCTTCTTCCAGCTTATAAGAGATGTATCAACACCGCCCTGAAGGATGAAGTCTTCCATAAGCTTACCAACTTCGTTATCAGCAAATGCTGTAAGAACTGCTGTCTTAAGGCCGAAACATCTACGAAGACCACGAACAACGTTATACTCTCCGCCGCCTTCCCATGCTCTGAAGTTTCTTGCTGTACGGATACGGCCTTCACCTGGATCAAGACGAAGCATTACCTCTCCTAATGATACGGCATCAAATGCATAAGTGCCTTCTGGCTTTAAATTTAAATCCATTAGTTTAATTACCTCCAAAAAGATATTTTTTATATATTATCATATTATCACATAAATTGATATAATTCAATCTACTTATTTAATTACAGTGTTACACCCTGCTTAAATATTGCAAGGTCATGGAATCCGGCAATCTCAGCCTTAACTTTTTTACCAGATGCAACATCTAATACAAGCTGGAATAATTCTTTAGCTGCATCTTCCATTGGAAGGTCATCTGTAACGATTCTTCCTGCATTGAAATCTATCCAGTTGCCCTTGTTGCCGGCAAGTCTTGAGTTAGTAGCAATCTTGACTGTTGGAACTGGTGATGCGAATGGTGTTCCACGTCCTGTTGTAAATAATACCATCTGTGCACCCGCAGCAGCACATGCTGTTGAAGCAACTAAGTCATTACCAGGAGCACTTAAAAGGTTAAGACCTTTTTCTTTAACCTGCTCACCATATGCAAGAACGCCCTTTACAAGTGATGAACCAGATTTCTGTGTACATCCTAAAGACTTATCCTCAAGTGTTGTGATTCCACCATCTTTGTTACCTGGTGAAGGATTCTCGTAGATTTCCTGACCATTCTTGATAAAATATTCCTTGAAATCATTGATAAGGTGGACTGTCTTCTCAAAGAGTTCCTTGTTAGCACAACGATTCATAAGAATTGTCTCAGCACCGAACATCTCTGGAACCTCTGTAAGGATTGTTGTACCACCCTTAGATACAAGCATATCTGAGAACAGACCAACTGTAGGATTAGCAGTGATTCCTGAAAGTCCATCTGAACCACCACACTTCATACCAATAATCAGATGCTTTGCACTAACCTTCTCACGCTTAAATGTAGCAGCATAAGCCATAAGCTCTTCCATAAGCTTAGCAGCCTCTTCCTGCTCATTCTCAACATCCTGTACCTGAAGGAACTTAACTCTGTCAGGATTAACCTCACCGATATAATCCTTTAATACTTCGATACGGCTGTTCTCACATCCAAGTCCGAGTACAAGTACTGCACCAGCATTAGGATGGTTGATAAGGTCAGCAAGAACTGTTCTTGTATTCTCCTGATCCTCTGTTGTCTGTGAACATCCATATGGATGTGGAAAAGCAACAACCTCATCTACACCCTCTGGCTTGTTAGCTCTTGCTGTAGCTTCGATTGCTCTTGCGATTGAGTTAACGCATCCAACTGTTGGAATAATCCATACTTCATTACGGACACCAACCTTGCCGTTCTCTCTCATATATCCATCAAAATATGCCTCTTCTGTTGGCTTAACATCCTCATGTCCTTCTGGATTGTATGTGTATTCAAGAAGTTCTCCAAGTGCAGTCTTTAAGTTGTGTGTATGAATCCATCCACCAACCTCAACATCTGCCTGGGCATATCCGATTCTAAAACCATACTTTACAACCTCATCACCCTTCTTAACAGGCTTGATTGCAAACTTATGTCCCTGAGGAATATCCTCAATAGTTGTAACTTCTGTACCTGCAACATTAAGAGTTGTTCCCTTAGCGATTGGCTTCAAAGCTACTGCAACATTATCATCTTTGTTAATCTTGATAAAATCCTGCATGTCTGCCTCCTTTTCATTAAAAGAGCGGATGAACCAAAGCATCCGCTCAATATACATCTGTGATAATTAATTATAAGACCAATAATTACTTGTTGTTAACTAAATCTGTAACAACAGCTCTCATTCCTCTTGTTCTGATATCTGTTATGTATGCTGTGATAGCATCCTCAAGACCAGCAACCTTAGTAAGGTCATTACCACCGAAGAACTTAGTATTGCTTAAGTAAGCATGTGTAAACTCTGCTGGTGACTTACCTGAATTGTCCTTGAAGAAATCAAGTACAGCCTTATCATCTGTGATATTGTACTCTTCACCATTTCTGTTACCCTTTAATACAATACCACCATTGAACTCTGCTTCTGTCTGTGATGTATAGAAAGACATAAGAGCTGCAATAGAGAATGTAAGGTACTTAGGAAGCTTGCCGAACTTGTCAACATATCCTAAGAATGAAGGCATACATCTTGCTTCCCACTTAGATACAGAGTTAAGTGAGATGCTTAATAATCTGTGGTCTACGAATGGGTTAAGGAATCTGTCGATAACAGCCTTAGCGAATTCTTCGCAGTCTTCCTTAGAAAGTGAAAGTGTAGGAATAACCTCATCATATAAAGTCTCTTCCATGTACTGTCTGATAGTAGGATCCTTCATTGAGTTCTCTACGTTGTCATTACCTGCAAGGAATGATGCAAGTACGAATGATGTATGAGAACCATTAAGGATTCTAACCTTTCTTTCCTTGTATGGATGATGATCCTTAGTAAATACTACATTAAGACCAGCTTCCTTGAATGGAAGTTCCTTCTCAAGCTTCTCAAGTGGAAGATTAGAATCTGACTCAACAACCCAGAGACCGAATACTTCTGCTCTGTCGATAAGCTGATCCTCATAGCCCCACTCTTCGCAAAGCTTAGCGGCCTCATCTCTTGGATAACCTGGAACGATTCTGTCTACAAGTGTTGGACAGAATGAACAGCACTCGTTAACCCATGTCTTGAATCCATCTTCAAGCTTCCAGAGGTCTATAAACTGCATGATGCACTTCTTTAACTCAATACCGTTATCAGCGATAAGCTCGCATGGAAGTAAGATAAGTCCCTTATCTGCTGCGCCATTGAACTTCTGATATCTCTTATAGAGAAGCTGTGTAAGCTTACCTGGGTATGTCTTAGGAGGACGAGCATTAGGATCATTATCTGTCTCATCATATACAATACCAGCTTCTGTTGTATTAGAAACGATAAATCTAAGTGTCTCACTTGTACCGTACTCAATATACTTATCATAATCTTCGATAGCTGCAACTGCATCAACTACAGATGTAATCTGACGAGTAATCTCCTTTGGCTGTCCGTTCTCGAAACCTCTTAACTGAAGTGTATACTGGCATTCCTGATCATGGAATCTTTCAAGTGTACCAAATTCGATAGGCTTAACGATTACAACTCCACCATTGAAATCAGTCTTCTCATTAGTAACATCAAAAATGTAATCTACGAATGCTCTAAGGAAGTTTCCTTCACCAAACTGCATAACCTTAACAGGTCTGTCAACTGCATGAGTAATACTCTTGTTTAATCTTTGCATTATTGTTCTCCTTCTTCTATTAGGGATATACCCTTTTTTCACCAGTGTAGTGATTTAAAAATACATGCATAATTGTAGAAATAAACTTTCCACATCACACTTGTTTTTAGTATCATACCATTGTATAATCAATTTATCAAGATGTAACTGCTTACATTTCTTTGATTTTAATCAATCTGTATACCAGTATACCGATATGTTGGCAGCTTCATCGATATAATCTAGGAGGAATTACCATGAAACAATTTATGGACAAAGACTTTTTACTTTCAACACCAACTGCTCAGCATTTATTCCATGATTATGCAGCTAAGATGCCAGTTCTTGACTATCACTGCCATATCAATCCTAAGGAAATCGCCGAGGATAGAAAGTTTGAGAACATCACACAGGTATGGCTCGGCGGCGACCATTATAAGTGGCGTCAGATGAGAACTAACGGCGTTGATGAAAAATATATCACTGGTGATGCATCAGACAGAGAAAAGTTCCAGAAATGGGCTGAGACTCTTGAGATGGCTATAGGTAACCCACTCTATCACTGGAGTCATCTTGAATTACAGAGATACTTCGGATACAATGGCATCCTTAATGGTGATACAGCAGAGGAAGTTTGGAATCTTTGCAACGCTAAGCTTCAGGAAGATTCTATGTCAGTTCGTAACCTTATCAAGCAGTCTAACGTAACATTAATCTGTACTACAGATGATCCTGTTGACTCACTTGAATGGCACAAGGTTCTTAAGGAAGATAAGACATTTGACGTACAGGTACTTCCAGCTTGGAGACCTGACAAGCCTATGAACCTTGAGAAGCCAGAATACCTTGATTACCTTGATACATTATCTAATGTAAGTGGTATCAAAGTTAACTCATTCGCAGCATTAAAGGAAGCTTTAAAAAACCGTATGGATTTCTTCGCTTCTATGGGATGCTCAGTATCTGACCACGCCCTTGAGTATGTAATGTACAAGCCATACACAGAAGAGGAAATCGAAGCAATCTATGCTAAGAGACTTTCTGGTGCTGCTGTTACTACAGAAGAGATGAACAAGTTCAAGACAGCATTCATGGTATTCGTTGGTAAAGAGTACAACAAGCGTAACTGGGTAATGCAGATTCACTATGGTACAATCCGTGATAACAACAGACTCCGTTATGACCAGTTAGGACCAGATACAGGTTATGACTGTATCAACACATATGACTGCTCAGCAGAGATGGCTCAGTTCCTTAACGCACTTAACGCAACAGATGAGCTTCCTAAGACAATTATCTACTCACTTAACCCATCTGTTAATGCTGCTATCGGTACTGTTATCGGATGCTTCCAGGATTCTAAGGCTGTTGGTAAGATTCAGCAGGGTTCAGCTTGGTGGTTCAATGATCATAAGGTTGGTATGACTAACCAGATGACAAGCCTTGCTAACTTAAGTCTTCTTGGTAACTTCATCGGAATGCTTACAGACTCAAGAAGCTTCCTCTCATACACAAGACATGAGTACTTCAGAAGAATCATGTGCGAACTTATCGGTGGATGGGTTGAGAACGGTGAATATCCAGCAGATGAGAAGGCATTAAAGAAGATTGTTGAAGGTATTTCATACAATAACGCAGTTCGTTATTTTGGATTTGATCTTTAATTGTAACTCCTATTAATTCAATGCAGTTCTTCCCTGCAAAAGGAAGAACTGCAAAAAGGTGGTTCAGCGTATTATGCTGAACCACCTTTTTTATTATCACCAGATTATATCAAACAAAATCTATAAAAACTATCTTTTATTATTCTTGCCATTCTTATGATTCAATGAATCGAGAGTATGCATTCTTCCAGACGCATCTCTTTTAAGCTTAGGCTTCTCTCCCATATCAGGATTCCATATAGCCTTGCTAAGGTTATTAGTCATCTTCATCATACATTCAGGACAGAATCTGCCATATCTTATCTCAGTTCCACAATTCTGGCATCTTATATATACATCTGAGCCATCTGGAATCTCAACACGTCCCTGCTTAAGATATGTATCTATAACATAAAGGCTTACTCCTGTGGCATCTGATATTATTGCAGCCGGCTGTGGGCCATTGGCATCCAGGAACTCTTTTACCTTACCAAAATCAGACAGCTCCTTTCTTCCACATTCAGGGCATTCATATGTCTCTCCATATATATACTTCATATTAGCGCCACATGAAGGACATCTCTTTGCCTCTTTATAAGTAATTCTGTTTCTTTCTTCACGTTTTTCATTAATTTTCTTCATGCGCTCAAATCCAACATTTAGCTGATCATCTCTCATAATTAAAACCTCTTTCCAACGCTAGATTTCTTGAATACCTCTCTTCTCTCATCTTTCTCTACAGAATCAATTGCTCTTTCATGAATTGAGGTACTACTTCCTTTTGTCTTATAATGCTTTTTCAATTCATTATATAATTCTGGGTCTATGCCCGAAGCATCCCTGCTTTTTTTCTTTTCCTGTGGCTGTTGCTGTTCCGCTGCACTCTTAAGTATACCAGCTCCTTTTATCACACCGCCTGTATCTTCTTTGCTCTTAGATATATCATTCCTCTGTCTGTCGACTATATAATGTGATAATTTAGAATTATAGACACTTAATTTGCAGCCGTATATGTAGCTTTCTTCATCAATTGAAACTTTCCTTACAACAAGTCCCATCAGCGAAAACTGATTCTCCATATCATAAAATACAAGACGTACCGGTGTACCTTCAACCGATTCCATATTCTGATTAGTTATGAATGAAAATCCTGTCTCACTTACATCCTTGACCGTGACATTAATTGCTTTCTTGTTAGTACCAACCTGGGCAACGCCCTGACATCCCAGAAATAATCTGAATGCCTCACGCCTGTTCTTCTCAGCACCTTCATCCTTCGACCTTATCTTATAGAATATCTTGGATTCAAGTGTTATATTATCACAGGCAACGCCCTTCCATACGACTGGTGACTTATTTTTCCTGATATACATAAGCTCTACTGATATATTCGGACTGCTTATTGATACAACCTTACCATTAAGTCTTATGGCATCACATATAATGCCATCACTGTCCTGCTTGTGTGCAATTGTCGGCAGATCAATATACTGTCCATTAATAGTTATCTTTAATATAATGTTTGACTCAGGCTCTATCTCCCATATCTTCATAGTAGTCTCCAATCAACACATCTGACCTGTATAATCGCTTATGTTGTGTTATTATTATAGTCTATATACGAAATACAAGTATATTGTATCACTATTAGTACATACTGAAAAGTATTTTTTATACAGCTATTCTGTACAACATAAAAAGCTCCTTTTATACCTTGAATTGATTCACAGATATAAAAGGAACTTTTGTTATTAATATCTTACTAAATTATTCCTCTGGCTCGTCCCAGTTATGATATACGTTCTGTACATCATCTTCGTCATCAAGAAGACTGAGGATTCTTCTCATTCTCTTGATATCCTCTTCATCTGTAAGCTCAACATATGTCTGAGGAATCATTGTAACCTCTGCTGATGCAAGTGGTACGCCTGCATCAGTTAACGCATCTGTAACTGCACCGAAATCATCTGGTGCTGTTGTAATCTCATAGCAGTCGTCCTCTTCATTAAAATCATCAGCTCCTGCATCAAGAGCAACCATCATGAGTTCATCTGCATCTTTATCATAATCTTCCTTGGCAACGATTATCTGTCCCTTATTATCGAACATGAATGATACGCAGCCTGGTGTTCCGACATTACCACTTCCCTTAGTGAAAGCATTTCTGATGTTGGAAGCAGCTCTGTTACGATTATCTGTAAGAGCCTCTACGATAATAGCTGTACCGTTAGGGCCATAGCCTTCATATGTAACTGACTCAAAGTTAGACATATCTGTGCTGGCAGCCTTCTTGATAGCTCTCTCGATAGTATCATTAGGCATGTTAGCAGCCTTACACTTAGTAACAACCTGTCTTAACTTACTGTTGTTATTAACATCTGGGCCGCCCTCTTTAACGGCAACCATAATTTCTTTTCCAAGTCTTGTAAATATCTTACCCTTAGCAGCATCATTAGCTGCCTTCTTATGTGCGATATTCGCAAATTTTGAATGTCCTGACATAAAACACACTCCTTAAAACTTCTAATTCAATATCTTAAAGATTAGCCTTAATCTTAGCAATCATATCAGCGTATTCATCATCTGAAAGATACTTCTTGTCTGGGTTCATAAGGAACACTCCACCCCACTCAAATTCATCTTTGTACTTAGGGCAAAGATGGAAATGAAGATGATGGCCTGTATCACCATATGCGCCATAGTTAACCTTATCTGGATGGAATGCAGCCATGATTGCTCTTGCAACCTTAGCAACATCCTCAAAATATGCAGCTCTCTCTTCTGCTGTAAGCTCATTCATATCGCCTACATGCTTCTTGTGGGCAACGATACATCTTCCTGGATGGCTCTGCTCCTTGAAAAGATATACCTTTGATGTCTCAAGCTCACAAATCTTGATACCAAACTTGGCAACTAAATCGCCTTCTACACAATATGCACAATTGTTATCTACCATAGTGTTCCTCCATTCCGCCAGCAACAGGCTTCAACTTATATTTAATAATTACTGGGCATCCTTGATTGAGAAGCTTATTCTTCCCATCTTGTCCTTACCCATGCACTTGCACTTAACTCTGTCGCCAAGAGTAAGAACATCTTCAACATGCTCAATTCTCTCATTAGCAACCTTAGAAATGTGAACCATTCCCTCTTTGCCAGGTGCAAATTCAATAAATGCTCCGAATTCCTTGATGCTTACAACTTTACCTTCGTAAATCTTGCCTTCCTCAAAGTCCTCAACAATAGTCTTGATATACTTCATAGCCTGATCCATGCCAGCCTGCTCAACGCCGCATACTGATACAAATCCATCATCTGTTATATCAATCTTAACGCCGCACTCATCAATGATAGCGTTAATTGTCTTACCTCTCTGGCCAACAACCTCACCAATCTTAGCTGGATCAATTGTTGTCTGGATAATCTTAGGCGCATACTCGCCAACTGTTTCACGAGGCTTGTCTATAGCCTTCTTCATACATGTATCCATAATGAAAAGTCTTGCCTGTCTTGTTCTGGCAATTGCCTCTTCAACGATTGGTCTTGTAAGACCGTGAATCTTGATATCCATCTGGATAGCTGTGATACCCTCTGTTGTACCAGTTACCTTAAAGTCCATATCTCCGAAGAAATCCTCAAGTCCCTGGATATCTGTAAGAACGATATAATCATCATCTGTATCGCCTGTTACAAGTCCGCAAGAGATACCTGCTACCATTCTCTTAATAGGAACACCAGCAGCCATAAGTGACATACAAGATGCACATGTAGAAGCCATTGATGTTGAACCATTAGACTCAAATGTCTCTGACACAGCACGGATTGCATATGGGAAATCTTTCTCTGAAGGAAGTACTGGAATAAGTGCTCTCTCAGCAAGTGCTCCGTGACCAATCTCTCTACGTCCTGGGCCTCTTGATGGCTTAGTCTCACCAACTGAATATGACGGGAAGTTATAGTGATGAATATATCTCTTAGTAGTTACATTATCATCAAGTCCGTCAACCTTCTGTGCCTCTGATAAAGGTGCAAGTGTTACAATGTCACAGATCTGTGTCTGTCCTCTTGTAAACATAGCTGAACCATGAACTCTTGGTATAATATCAACCTCGGCTGCAAGTGGACGAATCTGTGTAATCTCACGTCCGTCTGGTCTCTTGTGATCCTTTAAGATCATCTTACGAACAACCTTCTTCTGGTACTGATATACAGCCTCACCAAGAATTGCAAGCCATTCTTCGTTATCTGCGAATGCTTCCTTCATCTTGTCTGTAATCTCATCGATATTCTTATCACGAGTCTGCTTATCATCAGTAAATACAGCAACTTCCATCTCCTCTGGAGATACAATCTGCTTCATAGCCTCAAACATCTCTGCTGGAACAGCACAGCTCTCGTATGAATGTTTTTCTTTACCGCACTCAGCAACAATCTGGTCGATAAATGCAATAATTGTCTGGTTGATATCATGAGCCATATATATAGCTTCAATCATCTTATCCTCTGGAATCTCATTAGCACCAGCCTCAATCATGATAACCTTCTGCTTAGTAGAAGCTACTGTAAGCTGAAGATCTCCTTCCTGCCACTGTGCCTGTGATGGGTTAACAATAAACTCACCATTGATAAGACCAATCTGTGTTGTAGCACATGGGCCATCAAATGGGATATCTGATATACATGTTGCAATTGATGAACCAATCATGGCAAGAAGCTCTGGGCGGCAGTTCTCATCAACTGACATAACCATATTGTTAAGTGTAACATCATTACGGTAATCCTTAGGGAACAATGGTCTCATTGGTCTGTCGATTACTCGTGATGTAAGGATAGCATTCTCAGATGCCTTGCCCTCACGCTTATTGAATCCACCAGGAATCTTTCCTGCTGCATACATCTTCTCTTCATATTCTACGCTTAATGGGAAGAAATCAATTCCCTCTCTTGGCTCCTTTGATGCAGTTGCTGTAGAAAGAACAACTGTATCGCCATAGTGCATTAATGCTGCACCATTAGCCTGTGCACAAACTCTTCCGATATCAACACGGAGCGTTCTGCCTGCTAATTCCATCTCAAACTTTTTGAACATTTAATTCTCCTATTCTGCCATATGGCAAGTGTATTTTTTAATTACAGAAGCCCGAAACAACTGAAATAAGCATTTGCCATTGTATCTGGAAAATGCTCATTTCAGCAGTCTCGGTTAAAAACTTCTGTAAAAAAGGCGGAGTTATACACTCCGCCTGTAAAATTACTTTCTGATACCTAAACGAGCGATAAGGTTTCTGTATCCCTCAATATCATTCTTCTTTAAATACTCAAGTAAGGCTCTTCTCTTACCAACCATCTTTAAAAGACCTCTTCTTGAATGGTGGTCCTTCTGATTAACCTTTAAGTGCTCTGTAAGCTCTGCAATTCTCTCTGTAAGAATAGCTACCTGAACTTCTGGAGAACCTGTATCACCAGGCTTTCTTCCGTACTGAGCAATAATTTCTGATTTCTTTTCCTTTGATATCATCTTAATATCCTCCTTAAAATAATCACCTGACGCTAAGATTCAGGTCGGAGTGTCCTGAGTCTGAGCGACGGCTCACATACTTTATTAATATATCATATAGATTCCGGCAATGCAAGTATTTTATACCAAAAACATGCTTCTGGCAAAATCTGCATCACTTTCCATCTGCTTAGATAACGCATCCATAGAATCAAACTTCATCTCTGGGCGGATAAAATGTGACAACTCAACTACAATACGGCAGCCATAACTTGTATCATCATAGTCAAACAGATAAGTTTCAACAGAGATACTATTCTCCTCGCTGACTGTAGGCTTGACGCCTATATTAGTAACGCCGTAATAACTCTTGTCACCTATTCTTGTGACAGATGCATAGACACCTTTAGGTGGAAGCAGCTTGCTTACCGGTGGATATAAGTTCATGGTTGGAATATTCATCTTTTTGCCAAGCTGGTTTCCCGGACACACAACGCCGCTTACACTGTATGGTCTTCCAAGAAGTACATTTACAGTCTCCATATGTCCAAGCCTTAATTCTTCCCTCACATATGTAGATGAAATCTCCCTGTCCTGAAACTTTTCTTTCTCAACAATAACTGTCTCAAATCCGTATTTCTTCCCGGCTTCGAGAAGATACTGTGCGTTGCCAGCCCTGTTCTTTCCAAAATGGAAATCCGTTCCTACAACCACAACTTTTGCATGTAATTTGCCCACTATAACGTCTTTGACAAAGCTGTCCGGATCTGTATGTAAGAATTCATCCGTAAATGGATATTCAACTTCAACATCCACACCTAAAGATTCAAAATATGCTCTTCTCTCATTGTTAGTTGTTATAAAATGCTGGTATTTCTGTGGACATATGCTTAAAGGAAGTGTATCAAAAGTAAATACACATGATTTAAGCCCTGCCATTTTCGCTTTTTCACATACTAAAGACACAAGCTTTTTGTGTCCCATATGAATACCATCAAATTTGCCAAGGGTTACTGCACTCTCACCATCAATAGCAAAGTCATTGGTTCCATGAATATACTCCATCAAACACCACCTCACAGTTCCTTATCTATTATGTCACTATTTGAATAGAATATCTTAATTGGTGTGTAATTCTCCCCATCAAATGAATATATTCCGATAAAATGTCCTAACTCATCATAAACCTTAATACTGCCCGGCACAACCTCATCAGATGACACCGCACAATCTGCTGGCATGACATTACCATTATATAAAAGCTTTGATGATTCATTTTTAATTGTAACTGACTGATAGTCAAACATGCTGTCAACAGGAACTACTATAGAAGAAGCCTCGCCCTTGATTGCCAGAGCAGCAATCTGGTTGATTGTATAGCTTTCATCCATATAAAACCTGCCAACCCTTGTTCTTATAAGACTTTCCATGCATGCACCAGTGCCAAGCTTCTTACCGATATCATCACACAATGTCCTTATATATGTTCCCTTGGAACATGTTACAGTCATTGTAACAACCGGATGCTCTGGTGACAGACACATGTCATTGATATGAATTGACCTGATAGTAACTGTTCTTGGCTTTCTTTCAACCTCAACACCCTGTCTTGCCAGCTCATATAACTTTTTTCCATTGACTTTGATTGCAGAATACATTGGTGGAATCTGCTCATATTCGCCGACAAATGATGAAACTGCCTCTATAACCTCCATCTCTGTCAGTGATACCGGTCTTTTCTCCAATACCCTGCCTGAGACATCCTGCGTATCCGTTGTAGTTCCAAGAAGCATGACAGCCTCATATGTCTTATCTGTATCTGTAAGCATATCGCAAAGTTTGGTTCCCTTTCCAAGGCACACTGGCAGAACACCGACTGCATCCGGGTCAAGTGTACCAGTATGTCCGATTTTTTTCATATGAAGAATGCCTCTTAACCTGGCAACAACATCATGCGATGTATATCCTTTTTCTTTGTATACGTTAATAATACCATCCATACTATCAGCTCTCTATCTGTTTAAACTGCTCCTCTATGCGGGCACTGATTGAATTAACTATCTGATGGACATCACCTCTGCCTGTAAATCCTGCTGCCCTTACATGTCCACCGCCGCCATATTCCATGGCTATCTTTGCAACATCTATAACCTTCTTTGAACGCATGCTGACCTTGTACTCATTGACATCTGTCTCATACAGGAAAATCGCAACTTCAACGCCATCTGTAAGACGGAGCTGCTCAACTATCCCGCCAAGGTCTCTTCCAGTAATATTATAGAACTGCATTATGTCCTTGCTGACTGCTGAGAAAATACATTTACCATCATAAAACAGCACGCTCTCAAGAAGAGCTCTTCCAAGTATCTGGTTCTGTATATATGTCTTGGAATAGAATGTATTGTCTATTATGCTTGAATAATCTATTCCCTTTTCCATAAGCTCACCGGCTATCGCCATAGTCTGCTTAGATGTACAGCTATACTTAAACACACCTGTGTCATGGATTATTCCTGTATATATACACTCTGCAACAGCACTGCTTATCTTAGACGCATCAAGAAGTGTATAGAGCACTTCACTCGCTGAGCTTGACTGTGGCTCAATCGTACATTCATCTGCGAATCCTGAATTGCTCACATGATGGTCAATGCAGACCGTCTTTGCCGCATTATTAAAGCACTTCTCAAATGGAAGAATACGGTCTATTGAGCTGCAATCCAGTACAAAAAAGCAGTCATATGCCTTATCTGTAGGTTCAGACTTAATCTTATCAATATTCTTAAGATATGCAAATTCACTGCCCGGCTGCTCAAGGAAAATATCTACATCTACTGATGGTGCATTCTCCCTGATATAATTATACAGACCAAGGCATGAGCCAAGGCAGTCACCATCAGGTCTTATATGGCCTGTGATTCCGACTGTCCTGACATCACCTAAATAATCATCAATTTTCATGACTCTCATCATCCTTTTTAGTAACCTCATCTATAAGATGAGACATCTTAACACCATATTCAATTGACTGGTCTAATATGAAATTAATCTCAGGAGTGTTACGGAGATTAAGATTCTTAGCAAGCTGTCTTCTTATGAATCCTTCAGCACTCTTTAAGCCCTTGATTGTATCATTAGCTGCTGCCTCATCTCCAAGAACGCTTATATAAGCCTTACATGTCTTTAAATCTGGTGCAACCTCAACTGACACAACTGAAGTCATAAGTCCAACTCTTGGGTCTTTTATCTCACTTCTGATTATGTTGCTTAATTCCTTTAAAACCTCACCATTGATTCTGGTATTCTTAACACTATTTTTACGCATAATTAACCTCTATCCTAACGAGGTACCTCAACCATAATATATGCTTCGAAGGTATCCCCTTCCTGAATTTCATTAAAGCCTTCAACTACGATACCACACTCTGTTCCAGCCTTAACCTCTTTAACATCATCCTTAAAGTGCTTCAATGTAGCAACAGGTCCTTCAAATATCTGCTTGCCATCTCTTGAAACTCTGAGCTTAGAATCCTTAGTAATTCTACCCTCTGTAACAATACATCCTGCGATATTACCAATTCCGGAAGCCTTGAATATCTGTCTTATCTCTGCATGACCGATTACCTGCTCCTCATAGATTGGCTCAAGCATACCCTTGAGGGCTGCCTCAACATCTTCAATTGCATTGTAGATAACTGTATAAAGTCTTAAATCAACCTTTTCTCTGTCAGCAACTATTCTTGCCTGATTATCCGGCTTTACATTAAATCCGATGATAATAGCATTAGAAGCAGATGCAAGTGTTACATCGGACTCGTTGATATTACCAACACCGCCGTGGATAACCTTAACAACAACCTCTTCATTAGACAGCTTTACAAGACTCTGCTTAACTGCCTCTACTGAACCCTGTACGTCAGCCTTGATAATAAGACAGAGTTCCTTGACATTACCAGCCTGAATCTGCTCAAAGATATCGTCAAGTGATACCTTATGCTTAGTATCATCAAGAAGCTTCTTCTTGCCCTCGCTGATGAATGTCTCAGCAACATTTCTTGCCTCTTTATCTGAATCAAATGCCATAATGATTTCTCCGGCATTAGGAACATCTGAAAGACCAAGAATCTCAACTGGTGTAGATGGGCCAGCCTCTTTTAATCTTCTTCCCTTATCATCAACCATAGCTCTGATTTTACCATGGCTTGCACCCGCTGCTACATTATCACCAACTCTTAATGTACCCTTCTGTACAAGGATTGTAGCTACAGGGCCTCTTCCCTTATCAAGCTCAGCCTCGATAACGATACCTCTTGCCTTTCTGTTAGGATTAGCCTTAAGCTCGTTAACCTCTGCTGTAAGAAGAATCATCTCAAGAAGTTCATCTATACCTTCTTTAGTATGTGCTGATACTGGTACAAATGTTGTTGAACCACCCCAGTCTTCTGATATAAGACCATACTCTGTAAGCTCCTGCTTAACTTTTTCAATGTTGGCATTAGGCTTATCAATCTTATTGATTGCAACGATAATCTCTACGCCTGCTGCCTTTGCATGGTTAATAGCCTCAATTGTCTGTGGCATAACACCATCATCTGCGGCTACTACAAGGATAGCGATATCTGTTGCCTGTGCACCACGCATTCTCATAGCTGTGAATGCCTCATGTCCAGGTGTATCAAGGAATGTGATTGACTGTCCATTGACATCTACTGTATAGGCACCAATCTTCTGTGTGATACCACCAGACTCCTTAGCTGTAACATGTGTCTCTCTGATTGCATCAAGAAGAGAAGTTTTACCATGGTCAACGTGACCCATAACACATACTACAGGTGGTCTTGGAACAAGTGAACCTTCTGGCTCTTCATCTTCCTTTAAGAGCTCTGCGATAACATCAACCTTAACCTCATGTTCACATATGCAGTTAAACTCTAATGCTATCTCCTCTGCTGTATCATAATCAATCTCCTGATTGATAGTAACAATCTTGCCCTGCATAAAGAGCTTCTTAACAACAACTGATGGCTGTACCTTCATCTTGTCTGCAAGTTCTTTGATTGTAAGAGTATCTGGAAGTACAAGCTGCTTGATTGTATCCTCTTCCTTCTCCTCTTTCTTGACAGGCTTCTTCATCTGGCTGTTAGCGAACTTGATATTCTCTTTGTTCTCCACATCCTTCTTTCTGTCGTTCTTGTGGTTATCCTTGCCCCAGTCAGCTCTTCTTGAATCTGGCTTAGCCTCGAATACGAATTCTTCCTTTACGCCGCCATCTCTTCTATCATCTCTTCTGTCGTTACGTCTTCCCTGGCCATTATTATTACCTGGCCTGTCGTTTCTGTAACCACCCTGGCCGCCATTATTACCTGGTCTGTCATTTCTGTTGAAACGGTCATTATTTCTTGGTCCGTTATTATTATTGCCAGATCTGTCGTTTCTGTAACCGCCCTGACCATTGTTATTATTATTTCTGTAGCCATTGTTGTCTCTATTGCCGTCTCTGTTACCATCCCTGTTGCCACGGAAATTATTGTTCTGGTATCTGTCGTTATTCCTATCACCATTATTGCGGTCATTATTTCTGTCATTATTTCTGTCGTTATTACGATAGTTATTATTTCTGTCACCGTTATTGTTGTTATTTCTGTTGCCAAAGCGGTTGTTATTGTTATTATCACGGTTTCTATTGCCAGACTCCTGATTTCTGTTATTCTGGAATCTGTTGTTATTGTTATTATCTCTTCCGCCTCTTGAGCTGTTCTGTGGGAAGAATACCTGTGTAACCTTAGGTTCTTCCTTCTTTTCTTCAGCCTTAGGAGCTGCCTTTACTGGCTCTGGCTTTGCTGGTGCAGATTTTGCCGGTTCAGCCTTCTTTGAATACTTATTACGTATCTTGCTTACCTCATCATCACTAAGCCCGCTCATTGTCTTATATTTCTTGTCCGCAGTATCTAATACATCTGCAATGTCTTTTGAAGATATATTTAACTCTTTTGCTAATTCATATACTCTCATATTAATCCTCCATGCCGCAGTTATAAAACTGCCACATTAATCTAAACTATTACCTAACTGCTTTTGTATCTGTTTACCAAAGCTCTCATCCATAACTGCAAGTGATGCTCTGAATTCTTTTCCTATAGCATGCCCAAGTGTCACCTTATCACTGTACTCATAATATGGAACACTATAGAAGGTACACATATCTCTAAAATTCTTTTTCGTATTATCTGAAGAATCCCCAGCAACTATAACTACTGACGCTTTATGCTGTTTAACAGCCTTCTCTGTTGAAAACTCTCCGCTTGCGACTTTGCCTGCACGCTGTGCAAGTCCTATCATTGATAATGTTTTATCTTGTTTCAAATTTCAAAAAACTCCTTTTCAAGTCCTCATATACAGTCTTTTCAACTGGCATCTTAAATGACCTTTCAAGTCCCTTTGATGATATTGCTTTCTCAAGGCAGTCCGCATTAGGACATATATATGCGCCTCTTCCGTTTTTCTTGCCTGTCTCATCAAGTAAAATCCCCTCATCGCATTTTATTATGCGGACAAGAGATTTCTTATCTTTCATCTGTCTACAGCCTATACACTGTCTCTGAGGTTGTTTCTTTATTGTACCCAAATTCTAATCACTCCCAGCCTGCAAAAAGTTTATTTATTCTTCAACAACATCTGAAGCTTCTTCTGTGAATACTAATTCCTCATCATCAATATCTGACTCTGCTTCCTTAGCACCATCAGCTTCTACTGCTGACTCACTCTTAATATCAATGCTGTATCCTGTAAGCTTTGCTGCAAGACGGACATTCTGTCCTGCCTTACCAATTGCAAGTGATAACTGCTGGTCTGATACAACAACTGTTGCCTTCTTTGCATTCTCATCATCATAAGCTGATATTGATACAGCCTTTGCTGGGCTTAATGCATTGAATATATACTGTGCTGGATTCTCGCTCCACTCAATTACATCTATCTGCTCATTGCCAAGTTCATTAACGATTGCTCTTACTCTTGCACCGTTAACACCTACACATGCTCCGACTGGATCTACGTTAGGGTCTTCTGCCTTAACAGCAATCTTAGTTCTTGAACCCTCTTCTCTTGCAATGCTTACAATCTTGACAATGCCATCCTTTATCTCAGATACTTCTGACTCAAATAATCTCTTGACAAGTAATGGTGTCTTTCTTGAAACTCTTATAACAAGTGGTCCTGACTTTTCCTTATCGCCGTTAGAATCATCCTGCTGCTTATTATTACCATTAGAAACCTCTAACACATAAAGCTTGATTCTGTCGCCTCTCTGGAATGTCTCGCCCTTAACACACTCATTCTTCTTAAGTGTTGTCTGTGTCTTGCCAATATCAACTAAAACATTGCCTCTCTCATCAATTCTCTGGACGATACCTGTTATAATCTCATGCTCCTTTGAATGATACTCATTGTAGATAGCAGCTTTCTCTTCTTCTCTTATCTTCTGGACGATTGTGCCCTTGGCATTCTTAGCTGCTCTTCTTGAGAACTCTTCTGATTTGATTTCAACCTTTACTGTATCACCAACATTGCAATATGGGCTGATTTTTCTTGCGTCAGCTAAAAGTATCTCTTTACCGTATGGGATATTTAACTTCTGGCTCTTCTTGATATCCTCTGTTGTCTCGCCTGGTGTAAGCTCATCAACTACAGTTCTTACTGCATATATGTGGAAATCTCCTGTAATTCTGTCAAGTGAAACCTCACAATTATCTACTGTGTTAAACTGCTGCTTGAACTCCTCACGTAATGACTTCTCGATTGTATCAAGCATTACCTCTTTGCTGATTCCATTCTCTTTCTCCAACGCATCAAGTGCTGATATTAATTCTTTGCTCATTGTATCCTCCTTCGCCTGTTAGCTTAATTAATCGCAAAATGCTAATGATATTTTAGCAATATTTTTTCTATCCAATGTATACGAATCACCATTATCACCTTCAAGCGTAACAGTGTTCCCATCAAATGCTGACAACACGCCAGTGTATTCTTTAGCTTTATCAACCGGCTTATATAACTTAACATCTACAAGCTTGCCTATAGATCTCTTATAGTCTTTCTCTTTCTTTAAAGGTCTTGTAAGACCAGGTGAGCTTACTTCAAATATATACTGCTCGCTGATATAATCTTCTCTGTCAAGTATCTCATTGAATGCCCTGCTTATCTCTTCGCAGTCATTGACAGATATTCCACCATCTTTATCAATGTAGACTCTTAAGTACCACTCGCTTCCTTCTTTTACAAATTCAACATCAACAAGTTCAAAGCCTTTCTCATCTACTAACGGCTGAATCAGTTCCTCAGTCTTTGATTCATAGCTTTCACTTTTGCTCATCCATTCATCACCTTTCTAACGTATTCAATTGTAATCATTGCATAATCACGCAAAAGGAGTGGACACAATGTCCACTCCTTTCAAGTAAAATATACAGTAGCCAATAGGGGAATCGAACCCCTGTTTCCGCCGTGAGAGGGCGGCGTCTTAACCGCTTG
>ERZ1034763.176-NODE-176-length-36996-cov-16.813107_pt1 | contig 36996 bp, 42 predicted proteins | sample MGYA00520701_ERZ1034763 | MGnify/ENA primary metagenome ERZ1034763 (study PRJEB33766, sample SAMN09781707) | gut metagenome | biome: gut microbiome | host: Homo sapiens | place: Madagascar | study: EMG produced TPA metagenomics assembly of the PRJNA485056 data...
TTTTTAAAAAATTATTATGAGTGCAGTGTTAAGGGGTGTGTGAGGGGTATCGCAAGCTCACCCCCCCCACTATATAAGAATACACTTTGTGTGTGTTGAGTAGTACATGGTGTATTACTCTTAGTTAATCTTATATAAGGATATTATTATGCTATTTACAACAAGAAGAGCAGCTTCTACTGCAATGGATACAGGTTTATCAACCATCACTACAGCTTGTGATATTGTTAACACTTCATTGTTAGCAATCGATAAAGGTATATTCTGGTGCTCATCAAAGATAGATGAGAACATGTCAGATGTAGCAAAGACTGCTTGGGTAGAGCATGAGGCACATCTTCATGGATTTTCGTCCGCTGATAAGTGGAAGAAGTACAATGAGGCTATAGCTGCAAAAGCTATAGCTGAGGAAGATGTCGAAATTAGTAACTTATCGAAAGAGAAGTAAAGAAGGAAAAGACTAAGACTACCAAGTCAGGTAGTTAATATCTAAATGAAGGGGGCGAAAGCTCCCTTTATTTTTTTTAAAACACGAAACGAAAACTAATAACTAATAACAAATAACTAAAACTAAAAATTTACTAAATATAGTTCTATTTGGTTCATCGAATCGAAGTAAGATTATTATTACGAATTAAAACGAATTTAAGGATGGACTACGTCCATACTGAGGAATGAACCACTCGTTCCTCGTGGTTAGTCCTTTTCTTTCAACTACAGTTCATAGGAGGTTTCTATGACAATTCATGATACCCTTGAAGAGATTCAAGAATCGTTTTCATCAAGAGAGTCAATGTATCATTGGCTCTTTTGGCTTCATGCTACGAACTATCATGGTCTAAGCTCTAATTTGCTGCTCGAAGAGGCAGCTTATCATTGCTTAGACGATAAGCAATGGTTCTTAGCTATGAAGTATTTTACTCTACTCTTCGGAGTAGAGTACTGGAAAGTAGAAGAGTGTGTAAGATTACATGCTCTGCTACATAAAGATGTGACCTATCCAATATGGTCACAGAATCAGAAGTACTTCATCCAAGAATTGGATGGAGTACCTCAATACGATTGGATGGCAGACGAAGATTTGCCATTTTAATTAACTAAATGTGGCAATAGTGCCACAAGGAGATACTATGACAATTCAGTTTGTCATGAAACTGCTCCATAAATATGGAGCTAAGGCTTACATTGGTAAAGATGTAAGCCTTTATGGAACCATGGGAAGAATATATATTCTCCCATGGGGAGAAAGGGTGCACATAGCTAGTCCTGCAGGCTATGTGTTAATAGCCTGCTCCGTCTATGATGACGAAGTAGGTTGTAATTTAATAATGTTTAGAGGCATTATTAAAGCCTTTAACTATTTAAGATTATCTGCTCATCTAAAAATGATGAGCAGATAACTAAGATAGAACATTATTGTTCTATCTGTTTTATTTATACCAGCAATGGTGCTGGTTAATTTAACTTTATGAACCATGGAGGTTCAATATGAAAACTTTAGATGTAGCTTTAATCCCAACAAACCTAAATAAATTTCTCTTTAAAGATGAATATTATAATTATTCTTTGAGAGGGAAAGAGCTTGTTTTATCTCCTCTTGGAAAGAGAAAAGAAAGAAGATACTTTCTGACTGATGATGAAATCAGTCAGTTAATGTCATATTATGTAGCTCCATTAGAAAAGTTACATAATGAATACCCATATGTTGTGGGTATTATGGATGAAATCCTTGATATAGAGGATGACATGATTGCCTTTATTGATATGTTAATCAAGTAAGGCAATAAGTTAACTACCCTTACATGGGGTAAGGGTAGTATTTAATATTAATTAAAATACAGGCATGGTGCCTGTTAGGAGATATAAAATGAAACTAATGAATAATTTAGCTAAATTGTTAAATAATCAGTATATGAATACTGATTCAAAGTTTTACCCTTATTTTTATAAGGGTGAATTATGGGTAGATGATGTAACATCATCTACGGATTCACCAGTATTTCTTATAAAGAGAAATAAAACAGATAAGCATATGTTTAATATCTATCGAGTATATGAATGGGCATGGCGTGGAGACCCATGTGACCCAATGGTAAGCTATGTTGGGTATAATTGGTCTGAGAAGCTTGTAGTCGGCTTTTTTAGATACTAATTTAATAAAGCACCCTTTAAGGGTGCTTATTTAATAAGCACAATGGTGTGCTTTAATTTATTTATATTTATTTAATTAATCCATGGAGGATTATTATGAAAAACATTAATCTAAAGTATTTAGTAAAAGAATCATACAATGAAATGATTAAAGAAAGATACTTATTAACCCATCATAAAAATGGGTTTAATTATAAAGATGGATATGAGGTTCCTTATAAGGAACTTCATTACATTTATTATAAGTGTTTGCTGAATGCAAGTAAGAAAATAAAGATATCTCAGGATATCTTGTTCTCATTCTATAATGAATGGGACCCTATAAATGCTTATAGGGACCATATGAAAAACCCTATCGGCTATATTATAGCCGAAAGAATTAAGTATCTTTATGAAGAGAATTTCATCTCTTCAAGAGATGCAAGAATAGTGTTAAATGAGTTAAGTCATTTAACAAAAGTATCTTATAGTGAGAAAGTATCAATACTTTCTACTATAAAAGGAGTAAGAAAGACTCCAAATTTAATTACTTCTTCTTTAAGAGAAGAATTAATTAAAGTGATTAAAGAGAGCGTTTATAAGAACGCTTTCTTTAATAATTCTATCAGAGGATGGCATCCAATTCTTAGTGTATCCGGAGATTGGATAAATATTCCTTATAATTATCTTCGTAGTAAGGTAAATGTAGATAATTTACCATACACTCTTAAAAGAAGAGTAGAAATAATACAAGAGCATAAAATACTCTTGTTAAATAGAATATTTGAAGATTCTTGGTGTTCATATACCAATAATAATTCAAATAATATATTGTGGTGGGAAAACCACCTATCATTAAATGATTTAGAAGGTATTCTAAATCATGAATACAAATGGGCACATAAAGAATAGTGTCCATTAATTAAATGTATAAATAAGGGGAGGGAACTCCCCTTATTTTTTTTCTTTATATAGGATAAACAAAAACAAAAACAAACAGTTCGCCCTACGGGCAAATATAGTTTTCGCCCTTCGGGCAAATTTAAAAACGGACTTCGTCCGTGTTGAGGTTAGAGGTCTAACCTCCTATATAGGTCTTATTGACCATATAGTTCTTACTTACTACTAATTGAGGTCTCATTATGAGCTTTAATACTATTAACTTAAATGCCATTCGTGCTAACAATAACTCTAATTCTAACACTACCTTCGTTTCAGCTGAGTATTGGAGGAATGATACTCTTGCTCTGTATGAATCAGATGGTGAGAGTGTGGCTGTAGTTCAAACCTACAGTAATCCAGATGTAAAAGGTATTCCTATGGATACCTTATTTAAAATCACCTCCGAAATTAGAGGTGACTCTCAAGTAAGCAGGGCAAGAAGACTGCTTCGAGAGGCTAATATGAGAGAACTTCAGATTCTAAAGTCTCTTCAGCCGGGTGAGACGAAGTCTGTACTGCTACAACCAGTACCAGACGAAGTTGCCGAATCTTTTGGTATTGAGCTAGGTGAGAACCAGCACCTTGCTTTTGCTCATACCTACTTACGAAAGGCTGAGGAGAAACCTCAGACTGCTAGTGATGCAGGTAAAGGGTTAGATAAGCTCTTTACAGCATTCTAATCCGAATTTGGGAGGAGCAATCCTCCCATTTATTTTTTGATTTTATAGTTCATAGGTAATTATATGAAAGATTTAGATACAATTTTAAAAGAAATGGTAGTTAATTATGCTTTAGTAGCCGAAGACTCTACTGCTAAAGTACAGTATTTATCTCAACATAGAACCAAGGAAAATGAAGAAGATTATCAATGGGCTATGTATGACCAAGATAGTGCTCACTATCTATCAGATATGGCATCTAGGTTCTATAGAATTTATATGTCTGTTAAAGGGTGTGAAGACCCAATCAAAGAAGTATATAAACAAATTGATTGGGGAGATGAAGAGTATCGTGAAATTACTCTATATCTATTACCATTCTTAAAAGAATACTATAACACCGATGAACAGGGAGTATATGACCATATACTATGATACATGATATATATTTAACAGATACTAAAGAAATGGTCCAAATAGAAGACTATTTCTATAACATTCATGTACCTAAAGATATAAATGTCTTTAGGTATTTTATTAAGAAAGATTTAAGCACACTAGGATTATCATGGTGTGCTACATCTGAAGAATTAGATACACTAATGCAGAAAGTAGAAAAGTATTCTGCATTAGGATACATTCCAATGGAGGAATAATGCTGTTATTAAATAAACCGAGTGATTATATTATTTTTGAATTAGGACAACCAAGTACACTTACACTAGATTTTGGTTGGTATACTGAAATTTATAAAATCGAATTATCTAATGTTTTTTATAACTATTTTAAAGGTTTAGATGATAAACGATTGACTAAAGAAATTTTATCTTGGTTATTTACTAATAAACTTAAAGCAACCTTAGTTAAAAAAGAAGATTATGATTTAGGAAAATATTAATGAAAATTGATACCCAAGAAAATATAGGCTTAGCAATCATTGCTATAGCTATCATTATAGTACTTACCATGGAGTGGTGGTATGTATGAAGCTTGTTTTATAACATGGTGGGGTCATAAAGACAGGTCTCGACTAACATTCATAGAAAGGATAAAGATTAGGTTACATAAATCTAATCTTTATTTTTGTATATATAGAACACCTAAAACAGGTAAAACAAAGTATTGTATTACAGAGCATGAGCGTGAAAACCTATTAGGTTATGCTCCTGCTCTTATAAAATTTACTGGAGATAGTTCCTATCCATATAAAGTTAAATTTTATGGAAAAACTTATGCAGTACATAAAACAGGGAGATGTCAGGAATTATGGAACGTATGCCCGCACAAGTAATTATAGAAGATAATAAATACATATCCTGTATTATTATAACTAATAGTTATTTAAACATACACATGCCTGAAAGAATAGGTACACATATAGTAATACCTAAGAATGGTTATGTATATATACAAAAAGATTCGCTTAAATTTGCTTATGTTAATGGTTGGCTCTATGACTGTAATAATAAATTAGAACCATTAAATGTAGGTACTAATTGTAGTGCTGAACAGATATCTAAACTATGGGAGGCTATGAAGTGCTTATAAACTGTAAAGTAAGACAATGGAAAGGTAGAGTAATCTACATTGCTATATTATCCTTAAATACAGGTGTATATACTGTATGTTATCTTAATACTGAATCAGATGGCTTTTCAGGATACTCTTTAGTAGATGGTAAAACATTTGATGTATCATCAGATGTAGTAAATGGTTACTTATATTCTGATAAAGGATTATTAGCTCCTAAAGCCGTATTATACAAAGATTATGGTAACTGGCGAATATATGTACCATATATAGGGTTAAGTGCTACTTTTCCTAATGAACCAACTGAGAAAAATGTTAAAGCATTTCTGGAGGGGTTAAATGCTTGTTAAAGCATATATTGTAGAATATGGCTATAAAGTACAAAGCATAGGAATACCTAGTTTAGATAATAATTTTGTTACTTATATATCTATATTAGGTTTACCTACACTTAGGATATTTAGAATGGATGAGTATCTTAAAATATATATAGATAGAGAAGGCTTAGTATATTTTAATGATGATGAGTCTATGTCTGAATTTCCCGTAGAAGCAGTTATATATAATAAACCTGTTTTTAACTGCACTTCTATTCTTAGTAATAAAAAATATATTTATCTTCCTAAATATAAATGTAGTTCTACATTTAATGTTAAGGAACCAACAGAAGAAATGGTTAAGAAATACGTAGAAGGTTATAAATGTTTATAAACCAAGAAATAAGTATAGAACAGTTATCTAATAAATATCAGTTACTACCTAGATTATTTGAGCTAGGTAAAGTAATAGTGCAAGATGCTGATACTGAATTAAATAAAGAACACCTAGCTAAATTGCTAGGTTTTTTATTGTTATATAAGCAATGCTCTCCTTCTGTTTTAGCAGGTTTAATGTATAACACTATACCTGATGAACAAGGTTTAGCAGACTTCTTAACAAAAGCTACTGTTGAAGACTTTATAGACTTCAATGGTAATAAATTTGTTACTAAGTTCTTAGTCAGTGATGAAGAACAGAAGAAGTTAGATATGTACTGTTATCCTTTACCTATGTTAATTGAACCAAAGGAGATAAAGAATAATAAACAAGATGGGTATTACCTACAATTAAATACAGGTATTATCTTAAAGAATAACAGAACTAATGATGATGTAAATCTAGATTACATCAATAAAGAAAATAAGATTAAGTTAGAACTTAATAAATATGCTGTATTAAATAACCATAATGAATGGTCATGTGATATGGCTAATCAAATGAATAAACAAATGTTTGATAGATTTAATCTAGCTCAGCAAGAGATATTAACTTGTTATAAAGATAGAACATTCTATCTAACATGGAAATATGATAAAAGAGGAAGAAGTTACTCTCAAGGTTATCATATTAATATTCAGAGTAATGATTATGGTAAGAGCTTAATCAACTTTAGCCATAAAGAAACCATTGAAAACTAAAACCTATCTAATGAAAATCAGAGTTTCAACTACGAAATTCTGATTTTACTTAAAATGCCAATAGTGGCGATAACTGCACTAAAGACTATAGGAGTTTATATGCAGAAATTTACTGGACTAGAATACCTTCTGATTGATATTGCTAATAACTTTGGACTAGATAAAGAGCCATGGGATAAACGTATCCAATGGGTTAAAGATAATGATAAGGACTTAGAGAGCTTTAAGAATAAAGCTGATAGTCCTAATATGTATGCTGCCTCTGTAGATGCTTTAAGAGCAGTACAGAGAGGAGAGCCAATAGGATATGGTATATCTTTAGATGCTACTGCATCAGGTACTCAATGGTTAGCTATTTTAACAGGAGATAAGCAAGCAGCTGAACTATGTAATGTTATTAACATTGGTTCAAGAGCTGATAGCTATACCATCGTATTTAATCACATGAAAGAGAAATGTGGTAACTTAGGTATGGTTACTAGAGACCAAGTTAAGAAAGCTATTATGACTTCACTTTATGGCTCAAAGGCTAAGCCTAAAGAGCTATTCCCTAAAGCCATAGAACAATTTGAAGAGACCATGTCAGAAATGATGCCTGAAGTATGGGAACTTAATAAGTTCTTATCAGGACCTGCATGGAATCCTACAGCAAATGAATATACATGGGTATTACCAGATAATTTCCATGTACACATTAAAGTAAAAGACTTAGTAGAACATACTATAAACTTTGATGGTGTTGATTATAAATTCTATACAAAGGTACAAAAGCCTACTGATACAGGTAGGTCTCTAGGAGCTAACTTAATTCATTCCCTTGATGGAATGATAGTAAGAGAAATGGTTATTAGATGTAACTTTGGGTCTGAAGTACAAAGAGTTAAAGATATTCTTAATAACTCTCTAATGTGCAGAGGAACAGAAGAAGATAATCAGATGGTTAATACTCTATGGAATCTATATAAAGAAACAGGATTCTTATCTGCAAGAATCTTAAAGTATTTATATTCAGATAACATAGAATTAATTGATAAAGAACCAATAAAGAAGTTAGTAGATAGCTTACCTACTAAGTCTTTTGAAATATTACCAATTCATGATTGTTTTAGAATCTTACCTAATTATGGTAATGATTTAAGACAGCAATATATTAACTTAATGTATGAAGTAAGTAAGTCTAATTTACTTAATTATTTACTTAAACAAATAGGTATTGAGGCTACTTGGATTAAGCCTTATGACCTAAGTGAAGCTATTTTAAATAGTGAGTATGCTTTAAGTTAGTGTTACTTTTTGTTGTGGGCTTTGCCCTAAAGAGAATCTTATGTTTAATTTAGATAAAGATAATAAAAAAAAGTTCAGAGAATCTATTAAATATTTAAAACGACATGCAACCTTTCAATGTTGTTATGGTGGTTATGAAATATATGTAAAAGATAACGTTAGTATTGTATTAAATAATACTGAGGTTATAGAAAATACATATCCAATAGACACTGACATTCATTTTATTATTAAAGACACTTTAAATAGGATATTCAAATGGATGAATACAACTTATTAATAAATGAAGATAATATATCTGATTACATTGATGAACCAGATGAAGAATATGATGATATTAAATTTAAAGAATTAGATTTTAATGAAAATTAAGATATAATTATAGTCACTTAAGTCCTAATTGATTGACCCTTCTAAGCGAAAGCTTAGGAGGGTTATTTTTTTTTAAAAGAGTAACATTATGAGTTTAGATATTACAGTAACACCAACACAAGCTAAAGAGATGATTAAGAGAGTTTTATCTAAGGGATTGGTTCCTTTAGTAGAGTCTCAACCGGGTATTGGTAAATCTCAGATAGTTAAGCAAATTGCTCAAGAATATAACTGTGAGCTAATTGATGTAAGACTATCTACCTGTGATGTAACAGATTTAACAGGATTACCTAAGCTTACAGATACTGAAGCTAAGTTTGTACCTTTTAATTGTTTCCCTATTGAAACTACTCAAGTACCAAAGGGTAAGAAAGGATTTATCTTATTCTTAGATGAGTTTAAATCTGCTCCTAGAAGTGTACTAGCAGCAGCTTATAAGCTGGTACTAGATAGAGAAGTAGGTTTATATAAGCTACACCCTAAGTGTGCTATTGTCTGTGCTTCTAATAGAAGTGAAGATAATGCTATTGTTAATGAAATGGGTACAGCATTAACTTCTCGTTTGATTCATATCAATATGAGACCTGATATTGATTCTTGGTTCAATGAGATTGGTTATCCTCAGCAATATGACCCAAGATTATTAGCTTTCTTATCTTTTAATAGAGATAAGTTCTGTACCTTTGACCCAGAGGCAGAAGGCTCAGAAACCTATGCTTGCCCTAGAACATATGAGTTTGCTAATAAGATTATTAAGGGTAAAGAGCATTTAGATGAATTAGATACTCAAATCTTAAATGGTACTATTAGCTCACAGGTTACTGCTGACTTAGTATCTTTTATTAAAGTATTTGATAAGTTACCTAAAGTATCTACTATTGCTGAGAACCCTCAAGAAGCTAAGTTATTTGATGGTTCAGAGAATAACTTAAAGTATGCTATTACAGCAGCACTTATTAGTCAGACTACCAAGAAAAATCTTAAAGCATTTATTACTTATTTAGATAGATATGATAGTTCTCCTTTAATGAACTTATATCTAAAAGCAATTAATGCTAGAGATAAATCATTAATAACTCTACCTGAATTTACTAAAGCATTAATGAAATTAGGAGCTAATATTATTGATGCTCAAGGAGATAATTTCTAATGGAAGATAAAGACCTAAAGAAAAAACTGGATAATCTAGCTATTAAAATCATAAAAGAACCTAATCTAGCTTTCATTGGGTCTTTCTTATTTAATTTAGAGATTGAGCTAGATAAATCTGTTCCTACTGCTTGTACTAATGGTGTATATCTAAAAGTAAACCCTGATTTCTTTTATAACGTTTTATCTAAAGAACAGAGGTTTTTTACTATTATCCATGAGTTATGGCACATCGCTAAACTCCATTCTTTAAGAATGGAAGATAGAGACCCAATGCTATGGAATATGGCATGTGATTTCCACATAAATTGGCTCATACAGAGCCAATGTAACCGTAGATGGATAGTTACACCAGACATGCCTAAAGGGTGCCTCTATGATGAGAAATACGCTGATATGAGTGAAGAGGAAATCTATGATGAACTCTTATCTCATAGTAAAGAAGTACCTGCTAATTATGAGAGTGATTTAGTTAAGTCTTCTAAGGAAGAACAAACTGAAGCTATCCATAAAGTAGGTAGTACTCTACAAATGGCTAAGAACCAAGGAGTAGAAACAGCAGAAGGATATAGTACATTCTTTACAGAATTTGTTAAACCTAAGTTAAATTGGAGACGTATCCTAAGAAAGTTCTGTACAGAACAGTTAGATAAAGCAGATTATACTTGGAGAAGACCAAATAGAAGGTATCCTAAAGTATATATGCCTAGTTTAGATTATTCTGATACAGGTACTTTAACACATCTAATGTACTTTCTAGATGTCTCTGGTTCTATATCTGATGATGATATTAAGTTATTTAATTCAGAGATTAAGGCTATTAAGGAAAACTTAAATCCAGATAAACTGACTCTTGTACAGTTTGATACAAAAATATGTCGTATAGATGTATTTACAAAGGATATGCCTTTTAGTAATATAGAAGTCGTTGCAGGAGGGGGTACTTCTTACGAGGATGTAAGAAACTTGATACTGCAAGAGAAACCTACAGCAGCTATTATATTTACTGACTTATGTTGTTCTCCTATGCAGGAAGTCAGAAAGATACCTGTTATGTGGGTAACTAGATACACAGACAGACAGTATCGAGAAAACCCCCTATTCGGAAAGATATTAGAAATTAAGGATTAACGTATGGAAAACTTAAATGAAATCTTAGTAAAGATTGATGATTTATCAACTTCTTTAAAGGAAGAGTTATGTACTGTTAAGTCAGGTACTCGTAATAAGGCAGCAGCTCGTAGAGCACGTAAGCTTACCTTAGAGTTATCTCAGGTATTTAAGGACTTCCGTAAGATTTCTGTAAAAGAAGTTTAACTGATTTTTTCATAATCTATGTATAAGCCCTATATTCTTATAGGGCTTTTTTAATGGAGTAAATATGAACTACGATAATGTAAATAATCCAAAGCACTATGCAATGGCTAATAAACACTTAGTATTAGAACCTATTGATATCTGTGAGAAGTATTCATTCTGTCAGGGTAATGCTATTAAGTATCTATTAAGATATGAGAATAAGAATGGTGTTGAAGACCTTAAGAAAGCTTTATGGTATCTAAATAGAATCATTAATGAGAATCTAGAAATTTGGTATCCAGATGGCGGCTTAGATAAGGCTTTAATTAAGCAGTATGAGAAGTCTCATCCAATCGCCTATATGGTTATGGACGGTGTTATTAATGGTGCTAAAGATGCTGTTGAAGAAGCTATTGCTAAAGCAGCAGAACCATTAGATGAAGCAGTAAAAACTGAGTTAAATAAGAAGAAAACTATGCCTGAAGGTTGGTATAGTTTAATTGAGTTATTTAATATCTTTTCTAGGGTATTAAAGAAAGGAAATACACAGATTACTTATTGTGTATATCTTAAGGCTCTAAAAGAGTATGAGAACCAACCTTTAGAAGATGATGTATTAGCTTCTTATTTAAAGTTTATGCTAGAGACAGTTAAAGACTATTTAAAGACTCATGTAGAATCTTTAGACGATGTAGAGTACTTAAAGATTGTTTATACCTTAGATGTAGAAGACATTATTAAATCAATTAAGGAATAGTATGGATATTCGTAATATTGTTAATGACTTGCTTAAAGGTAAAGATATTGGTAATTTAGCTAATCAGTATTTAGCAGAAACTGATAAGTTAAATATTATCCATACTCCACAGGTAACTATCATTAAAGATTCTATCTTTAGAGGTAAGAGATTAACTACATTTCAGTTAAGATTCTGGAGAGCTATCTTACCAGAGATTACTAGACACAGATGCTTTAGCTTCTGTGTAAGAAGCTCTAGAGCCAATCCTGTAAAGAATATCCTTGAACAGGTTAGAACTAATCCATGGGGACCTGAATCCTTTGGTTCTAATCAATCAGGTATGGTTGCAGGAGAAGAGCTTACAGGTGAAGCCTTATCTAATGCTATTCTTGCATGGAAACTAGCTGCATTAGGTGCTACTACACAAGCAGAAACCTTAATGAACCTAGGAGTACATAAACAGGTAACTAATAGATTATTAGAACCTTTTACTTATTCTGATATGGTATTAGCAGGTACTGACTTCTCTAACTTCTTTATGTTAAGAGAAGCAGGAGATGCTCAGCCTGAGATTCAGACATTAGCTAAAGCTATGCACAAAGCTTTAGATGAATCTACCCCTACTAAGTTAGAAGAAGGTCAGTGGCATTTACCTTATATCTCTGAGGAAGAGCTAAATAATAAAGCATATTCTATTGATGATTTATGTAAGGCATCTTGTGCTCGATGTGCAAGAGTAAGTCATAAACTATTTGATGGTACTACTTCTATTATTAAGGATATTATGTTATTTAATAAACTTAAGGATGCAGGTCATTGGTCACCATTAGAATTTGTAGCTGTAGCATGTAATGCAAAAGACTATAAGCTTTCTAATTATAAAGGGTATAATCAATATCGTAGATTCTACAATTAATCTACTTTGATGTTACTCATAGTTTGCCCTCCTAGTGAGGGCTTTTTTGTTTGTTTTGGTTTTATTAAAAGGAGCAATTATGCTAAATGTAATTAAGTGGTTTAGTACTAAGACTGAACCAAACAAAGAAATTAAAGATAAAGTAGGTATTAGAAAGTTTTTATCTAATCCTAACAAACCAATTAACATTACTCTAGAAAGTAAAGATGAGATTTGTTCTATTGGTTCACATGAAAAGAGATTAATCTTAAAAGCTATTTTAGATATTTATAAGATTAAGGCAGAATTAAAACCTCCTAGAGTTAAAAAGACTAAGATTAAGGATATTGAAAATGCTAAATAAAGACCAACAGGCAGTAGCTAATGACTTTTATAGTTTTTTACTATCAGATGAAAAAGAGTTTTTAATTGATGCTAGTGCAGGATATGGTAAATCATACCTTATTAAGTATTTAGCTACTGATGGTATTAATACCTATAACAAAGGAGCTTCTGCTATTGGTTCTAAAACATTTGATGTAGCTCTTACAGCTACTACAAATAAAGCAGCAGAAGCTCTAGAAACAGCTACAGGTTTAGATACCAGAACTATTCATAATTTATTAGGTTTAATTGTTAAACCTAATTTTAGTACTGGAGAAGAAGAGTTAAAAGCATCTGGTAAAACTCAAATAATTAAAAGAACAGTTATCTTTATTGATGAGTGTTCAATGGTTGATAACCAGTTATTTGATTTTATTCATAAATTAACCCATGAATGTAAGTTAGTTTATGTAGGAGATAAGTATCAACTTACTCCTGTAAAGAGTGGCTTATCCCCTGTTTATAAAAATAACTTAGTAGAACATACTCTTACTATTCCTATGAGAAATGCTAATCATAAAGAATTAGTAGATTTATGTACTCAATTAAAGAAAACTGTAGAAACAGGAGTATTTAATCCTATTAAACTGGTTCCGGGTATCATAGATTTATATGATAAAGACCAGATGGCAAAGGCTTATCAAAAAGAGTTTGTAGTTAATAATGGACAAAATGCTAGAAGTCTTACTTATACAAATAAGATGTCTGTTATCTACAATAACTATATTAAATCTATTAGAGGACAAACTGAGGTATTCAATGATGGTGACTTTTGTATTAGTAATTCTGTGTGTTGTCTTGGTAATAAGACATTACATGCGGAAGACGAAATCTGTATTAGGAAAGTTACTGAAAGACATGTTCAGCGACAATTAGCTGAAGGTTTTCAACCCGTAGAACTGTCTTTATGTGAAATAGAGTGGCATGGTCAGTTAATTGAGACTGCTATTCCTGAAAGCTATCACCAAGTTAAAAACCTTCTTAAAGCTTTAGCTAAAGCTAAGAAATGGTATCAATACTTTGCTATTAAAGAAGGTTTCTTAGATTTACGTCCTAGAGATAGTTGTACTATTCATAAAGCTCAAGGAAGTACCTTAGATACTGTATTTATAGATGCTAAGGATTTAAGTACTTGTACAGTATCTAGTACCACTGCAAGATTATTATATGTTGCAGTTTCTAGAGCTAAATCTCATGTGATATTTTATGGAGATTTAAAAAATAAATATGGAAAATTCGTATGAAATAGCATCTGCATCATTAAATAGAATATCCTGTAAGTTATATCAATTAAGTAATCAAATAGCTACTTCAGTTATAACAGCTGCTAAGGCTAAAGTTAGAGCTAACTTAAATGACTTATGTCTTAAAGTAGGTTCTAATACTATTTACTATAAAGGGAATTTCTATGCAGGTTCTATAGATAACTTAGAAGATAAGAATGTTATCTTAGAACCAAAGGATGAAGATACATTAAATGAGATTATTCATCTAAATAAAGAAATAAACAAAGATAAAGAGTATTTCTTTAGATTATTAGCTATCGAATGTGATGATAGACATATATCTGAATGTATTAAAAAAATACCTAGAAAATGTAGTGATACTGATGTATTACGTAACATATTTCCTGAATATTGTTATACAGTATTGCATAACTACTTTCCACAAGAAGATAACTATCGTTGTATAGAACCAGTAATAAAACTACCTCAAGAGTTTAAAGATAAATTCATGTACTATGTAGGAATAAGCTTATTATGAAATATTGTAGATGTAGTATCTATGATGAAGATGCTATTAAAAAAAACATCACATTTCCATGCTATACACAGCTTAAGTGTGATGGTTCCTATAGAGAAGCTATAGTATCAAATGGTGCAGTTACATTCTATAGTAGGGCAGGTAAGGAATATTCTAATCCTGTATTAGAAAAAGAGTTACTTGAACTAGGTGATGGCATCTATATGGGAGAGTGGACTATAGGTCCTGCAGATAATCCTAAAGAGAATAGATTCAAAGGTAATGGTGAATTAAATAGTAAGAATCCTCCTTATGAAGATATTTATTTTACTGTATGGGATTATATTGATAACCCTAAACTTGTTCAAGCTAGATATAAAGCTAGATGGGAAGCTCTTAAATTCTTGGTTCATTGGGGAGAACCAAAGCACATTAAACTGGTTCCTACTTATTACTGTAAAGGTCTTGCTGCTTGTAAACAAGTAGCTCATATGTTTATGGCTAAAGGTTTAGAAGGAGCTATTATTAAAGACTTTAATTATATGTTCTTTAATGGTACTTCTAGACTACAGTATAAAGTAAAACTATGTTTAGATGCTGATATGCGCATTACAGGGTTTACAGAAGGAACTGGTAAGAGAAAACAGTACATAGGTGCTATTGAATTTGCTAATGATGAAAAGACTATCATAGGTCAATGTTCAGGTTTTACTGATAAACAGATGATAGAATTTTCTAAAGAACCAAGTAAATATATAGGTAAAGTAATTACAGTAGAATTTAATGATATAATTAAATCTCCTGATAAGCCTACATTTACTTTAAATCATCCTAGATTTGTATCTATTAGAGATGATAAAACAGACACAGATACTTTAGAAAGAGTCTTTGCTATTAAACATATGACTCTATATAAATAAGGACCATTAGCTTAGTTGGTTAAAGCAAACGACTCATAATCGTTGGAGCGTAGGTTCAAGTCCTACATGGTTCACCATCTTTTAGGGTATGGTGTAATGGTAACACTACAGATTTTGATTCTGTCATTCTTGGTTCAAATCCAAGTACCCTAGCCATAGGTATTATCATGAATATATTTCAAGCATATCAGTATAGAGAAGTAACAGATACTTTAAGAGAAATCATGGATGGACCTTATAAAGGATATACATTATCCAATAAAGGCAATCTATATGATAAAAATAATAAAGCTGCACATATTTATTGTTATAAACATCATCCTACCAGATATATAGCACAAGAAGGTTATACCATCAGTCTACAACGTTTAATGTGCTATATCTGGTTAGATGACTTAACTGAATTTGAAGCAGATACTACAGAACAAAAGTATATCTATAATTATCAATTAACTAAAAAATTCTGGACTAAATATGCGTATTTAATCCCTAATGTATGTAGAAATACTGAATCTTTTTATATTCCTTTACCTAGACTTATGGGATTTAACCTTAAGACAGGTAAAATAACAAGAATGAAGATTAAAGATAGGTCAGCATTTAATTTAGGAGACTTAAGCCTTCCTACTGTTGTTGCTGACTTTAAAGCTTTAATGAGTAATAAAAGTACTGAAGAGCATAAAGATGATACAGTTAAGATTGATAATGTAGTAGAATTAGCTACTAGATATAAAAAGCTATCAGAAACTAATAAAGCTTTAACAGAACAGATAGCTACTTTAACAGCTCAACAAAATAAGCTAGTTAAAGAAATGACTGCAATCAAAGTAAACTTAGCTTCAATACTTAAATGATAAAACAACTTACCTCTACTGAAATTAAACCTATCAAAGAACAGATACTGCATAGACAAGGTAATAAGTGTGCTATATGTGGTAAACCTATTACCTTAGAAGAAGCGGTATTAGACCACCAACATAAAAATAAGAAATCTGATGCCAATATCATTAATGGTAATGGTTTGGTTCGTGGAGTTCTTTGTAGAGAGTGTAATTTAGTAGAGGGTAAGATATGGAATAATCTTAAAAGATTTAAGCAATTTACTACTACAGAAGAAAGACTAATATGGCTTACCCAATTATCCCAATATTATAAATACCCTAAGTATCCTTATATACATCCTACAGAAAAGCTAAAGGAACCAATAGTTTCAAAGAGACAGTTTAATAAGTTATGTAAACTATTAGGTAAACAGTTAGTTTACCCTAAGTCTAAAAAACTAACTAAACCTTTAGAAAAACTATTTAATAAATATAATATAAACCCTTATAATAGTTAAAAACTATGAGAGGTGTATATGTTTTGTAGATGTTATATATGTATGAGTACAGGAGATGTGTATAGAGTAGATAATTCTACAAAACCATATAGACTGTATAAATACTGCTTAGATTTGCATGAGTGGGTAAGATTAAAAGGTCTTCCTGCTAAACAAATTCTGCAACAACTTAATCTATTTTAAATAAAACCCTCCATTGTGAGGGTTTTTTATTGGAGTGTGTATGTACTGCCTAGAGAAGAAATTAAAAAGATATAACTATAAAGACCAAATACATGCTTGGGTATCTAATCATTATTTTCGTGTTAGTTCTCTTAAAGAATTTGCAGAAAAAGCGACCTTTAGTTTTAAAGATAGTAGCCTTATTCATTTTAATGAATATGAAGCTTGGTATTTAATGATAGATTCAAATCAAGGATTAGATTTTTTAGGGTTTGTTAAAAAGTATTTTAGGTCACCTCAAGAAGACCATGACTTTTATTTTAAAAGAACAGAAACCCTTATAAACTTTTTATGCACTAAATCGCATGATAATGTAAGATTTTCTGCAAATCTTTATTTATACACTAATGCTGTTATATTCAACACTATTTGTGATTTACAGAACCAAATGACTAAGCTATATCAATATTTTATTAACAGAGCTACTAGTAGCGATTTAAGATGGTTAACATATGCTTTATTTTTATATGAAACTTACTTTAGATTAAATAAAGGAGAGAAAAAAATATATAATGAAAACCCCTTAAATTTTTATAAATATGCTGAAGGAAAGTTATCAATATTACAATGAACATTCTATTAGTATTAAACCCTAAAATAACCTCTACAGAAATAAATACTTATTACTCTTTTCCTAATCATACAGTAACAGTTCTTAGAACACCTCCTTTAAATGGTAAGAAAAAGCTTAGTAGCACGGCTATTAAGCAACATTTTAATTCTGTAGTCTGTCCTTATATAGAATCTAAAAATATTAACTATTTAGGAATATGTGATGCTGAATATTTTAAAGTTATACATAAGACTACTAAGCCTGATACTTGTATTGGTTATATATTTGATAGGATTAACTATAAGTATTTTTACTTACCTTCCTGTAAAAGTATTTTTTATCATCCAGAAGAAACTAAAGATAAGATTGCTAGAAGCATAGCAGCTATCCTTAATGATATAAATAACTGCTATACAGAACCGGGAACCAACATTATTAAATATGAAGAGTACCCGGATACTCCTATTAAGATTAAAGCTAATTTAAATAAACTATTATCTTATCCTGCTCTTACATGTGATATTGAAACTTATTCATTAAGACATACAGAAGCAGGTCTTGGTTCTATTTGTTTTTGTTGGAATGAACATGAAGGCATAGCCTTTAAGATAGATCCTAATCAAAGGATAAGATTAATATTAAAGGAGTTCTTTGATAATTATAAAGGTACTTTAATATTTCATAATATAGCCTTTGATGTAACTGTTTTAATCTATCAGTTATACATGAAAGATGTACTAGATACTGAAGGATTATTAAAAGGATTAGATACTTTATTAAAGAATTGGGAAGATACTAAGTTAATTACTTATCTATGTACCAACTCTTGTTCTGGTAATAATCTATCGCTTAAGTATCAAGCACAGGAGTTTGCAGGTAACTGGGCACAAGAAGAGATTGGTAATATTAAGAAAATCTCCAATGATCAATTATTAAGATATAACTTAATAGATGGTTTATCTACTTGGTTCGTTTATAACAAATATAAAGATAAACTAATACAAGATAAACAAGATAAGCTATATAACACTATCTTTAAAGGAACTACTAAAGACATCATACAGATGCAATTAACTGGTATTCCTTTAAATATGGATAAAGTATTAGAAGCTGAAGAAGTATTAAATGCTGATAAACAAAAAGCAGTTAATATTTTATTACAGAACCAATACATTAAGTTATATACCAAACAACTTAAGGATGCTTGGGCAGATGAATATAACAGTACTCATGTAAAGAAACAGGTAACAGCAAATGATAGTCCTGTAGAGTTTAACCCTAATTCAGGTAAACAGATTAAAGAACTATTATATGAAATTATTAAGTTACCTGTTATTAATTTAACAGAAAGTAAACAACCTTCTACTGATGGTGATACTCTTAAAGCTTTAATTAATCATACTGAGAACCAAGCAGTTAAAGATATATTACAAGCTTTAATAGATTATTCAGCAGCTGAGAAGATACTTACTGCCTTTATTCCTGCATTTAAAAAAGCATATAAAGCTAAAGATGGTAGGTCTTATTTATATGGTTCTTTTAATCTGGGAGGCACTGTATCAGGTAGATTAAGCAGTAGTAAACCTAATATGCAGCAAATACCTGCTACAGGCTCTAAGTATGCTAAACTAATTAAAGGCTGCTTCCAAGCCCCTAAAGGTTGGTTATGGGTTGGTCTAGACTATGCTAGTTTGGAAGACCATATCTCAGCATTAGTTACTAAAGACCCTAATAAATTAAAAGTATATACAGATGAATATGATGGTCATTGTCTAAGAGCTTATTCTTATTGGACTTCTCTAATGCCTGATATTACAGCTAAATTAGATGAAATTCATAAAGAAGGTAAGGTATATAAAGTAACTTATGATGATGGTTCTATTGAATATCTAAATGAAAATAATCCTAAATTAATTAAATTAAGAGGAAACTCAAATGAAAGTAACTCAAGTAATTAAAGAAGCTATTACTGCACGTGTTAAAGCTAAATGTGATGAAGCTAATAAGAGTGCTAATTTACTTTTAAATGTTGAATTAGAAAGATTAGCTGAAGAACGTAAACAGCAAATTAATGCTTTACAAGAAGAATATCAGAAAACTTTTATGGCTATGTTAGAGAAATTAGATAATAAAAAGATTTCTTACTACTATAATACCTATAATAGAAAGATTACTTCTAAAGAAGAATTATGTGATAGAAACACTCCATGTGTTTCTATTGAGTTAACTTCTGATTATGCTGAAGAACTAAAAAAGAAAATTTTAGATAATGAAACTAAAGCAAAGAAGTATATTAATGATATTATTCTAGAATTAGAGTTAGGAGCTACTAAGCCTACTCTAGAGTCTTTATTAAATAACATCACATTCTAATGAAAATAGAAGAAATATCAAAAACTAAAGCAGAGGTTGAGGTTATTAATAGTATTAAGCAATCTCATAAAGACCTTAGACAACGTAGTAAGGGCTGTACCTTTGCTTTAACTTATGCTGGTACTTGGATGACTTTAGTTAAAAACTTTGGTTTTACTGAAGAAGAAGCCAAGCATATTGAGAACCAATACCATACCTTATATAGTCATTCTGATAAGGTAATTGCTAACAGATTAGAGATAGCTGCTAAGCAAGGTTATGAAGAAGTAGCTTTTGGTCTAAGAGTTAGATGTCCTAAAATGCACCAATCTCTTATGGGTATTAAAGCTACTCCTAAAGAAGCAGAGGCAGAGAAACGTACTGCAGGTAATGCTATAGGTCAATCCTTTGGTTTATTAACTAATAGAGCAGGTATTGAATTTAATACCTTGGTTCGTAATAGTAAATACAGATATTCTGTTAAACCTATTATTATGATTCATGATGCTCTATATTATTTAATTCGTGATAATATAGACACTGTTTTATGGGTTAATAAGCATTTATCTGAAGCAGTTAAATGGCAAGAAGAACCCCAAATTAAACATGATAAAGTACATTTATCTGGAGAGTTATCTATATTTTACCCTGATTGGGCACATGAGTTATCTCTCCCTAATGATTTAGATAAGAATACTTTATGTAATTTAGTTAAAACTTTTAAGGATACTTTATAATGGCAGATACCAATTTATATTATCTAGGCGTATTTAATATCTCATTCCATAAGAAAGATGAAGAGAAGATTCATACTCATGTTCTTAACAATGTATTCATTGGTAAGCAGTCTTTAAATGAGCCTACCCTATTAGCAGCTAGAGCACAAATGGCTAAGAAGTTCCTACAGGTATTTGAGGGAGCTGAAATTTTAGATATTGCTATCATGAATATTGTTCCTTTGGGTCTTATGACTCCTGATGAGTGGAGTCCTAAGGAGTTCCGAGAAAAGATGGAAGAACCTCCTAAGAAGGAAGAACCAAAAGAGTAATAACAGACCCTGCTTAGGCAGGGTTTTTTAATGGTGTAATTATGCAAATAAAACAAAAGAAACTTAAAAATGAAGATGGTATTAGTTTTCCTTTCTCTGTTTGGTTAGCTAATGATAGCTATGACTATATTTCAGAGGATAACTATATATCAGCTACTCAATTATTAAAGCCTACCAGACAAGTTATTTTAAGTATGCGTTCAGACGCTGATATAGACATCAGAGACCGCCTTGCGGTGTCAACTGGTACTGCTATCCATGATTCAGTAGAAAAGGCTTGGATGGAGCATTATGACACTAATATGAGGGCTTTAGGATATAGTGAAGACTTTATCTCTAAAGTTAAGATTAACCCTGAAACATTAGAGTTAGGAGACATTCCTGTCTATATAGAAAAAAGAGCTGTTAAAGAACTAGATGGTTTTAAAATTGGTGGTAAGTTTGACTTTGTTTTAAATGGTAATTTACATGACATTAAAACTTCATCTACCTATACCTATATAGAAGACTCTAAAAAAGAAGACTATATACTACAAGGAAGTATATATAGATACCTGAACCAAGATATTATTACTGGTTCAGAGATTACTATTGATTATTTCTTTACTGATTGGAGTAAAATAAATGCTCTATCAAATAATCAATACCCACAGTCTAGATGTTTATCTAAAAGTTATCCTTTACTTTCTGTTTTGGATACTGAGCAGTATCTAAGAACCAAGTTACAAGAAATAAAAGATAATTTAGATAAACCAGAGGATGAGATTATTCCTTGTCCAGATAAAGATTTATGGTTATCTCCTACAGTTTATAAATACTATAGCGACCCAACTAAAACTAATGGTAGAGCTACTAAGAATTTTGATTCTTTAGAAGAAGCTAACCAACATGTATTAAGTAAGGGTAAAGGTATTGTTAAAACTGTAATAGGTACACCTAGACGCTGTATGTATTGTCCTGCTTATAGTATATGTTCACAGAGGAAAAGGTATTACAATGATTGACCTAACTAAAGTAAGCCATCATCCATGTATTGAAGAACTTACAAATTTATTATGTATTAAAACTTTAAATCAAGATAAAAACTTTTACAGACCTTTAATTGCTTACTTCTTAGCTGTAATGGCTAGTTCTCAAAGAGCTTATGTTCATACAAAGGATAGAGGTAATATTCCTATTAATCTATATGTTATTAACTTAGCTCCATCAGGATATGGTAAAGGATTATCAACAGGCATGTTAGAAGATATTACTAAAGAATTTAGAAATTACTTCATGAATGTTACATTCCCTACTTTATTAGACCAAAATTTAAAAAATTTATCAGCTCAAAGAGCTTCACTATCTCATCTAGACCAACAGTCTGAATATGAAGAGTTATTAAAGCAATCAGAGAGAGCAGGTAGACCTATCTTTGTATTTGATAGTGGTACTACCCCTGCAGTTAAGCAATATAGAAATAAACTATTATTAGCTAAGTGTGGTGCTCTTAATTTCCAGTGTGATGAAATTGGTTCTAACTTAATGGCTAATACAGACCTTATGAACTCTTTCTTAGAGTTATTTGATAAAGGTCTTATTAAGAATAAGTTAGTTAAAAATACACAGGATAATGTAAGAGATATTGACTTAGGAGGCAATACTCCAGCTAACTGTTTATTATTTGGTACTCAAGATAAAATCTTTGATGGCTCAGCTACAGAAGATTTATTCTATTCATTTTTAGAAATTGGTTATGCAAGAAGATGTTTATTTGGTATTGGTAAGACTATGAAAGCTAAGTCTTACTATACCATGTCAGCTTCAGAAATGTATAACCAGTTAATTCAACCTAATAACGATGCTACTGCTACTAAGTGGAGTAACACCTTTTTAAAGTTAGCTAATCCAGCTTACTATAATAGAAGGATTGAGTTACCTGATGATGTAGCTATTCAGTTATTAGAGTATAGAAAAGAGTGTGATATTGAAGCAGATAAGTTACCTGAATTTGCAGGAACCAAGAAAGCTGAACTATCACACAGACATTTTAAAGCTCTTAAATTAGCAGGAGCTTTAGCTTTTATTGATAATGCTCCTACTATTACTATGACTTGTTTACTACAGGCTATTAAGCTTGTAGAAGAATCTGGTAAATCATTCCAGACTATTCTTAATAGAGATAAGCCTTATATGAAATTAGCTAAGTATCTGATGGGATGTGATACTCCACAGACTCATGCTGATTTATTAGAGGCTTTACCATTCTATAAAGCTAGCTCTAAGAATGACATGATGGCATTGGCTCAAGCCTATGCTTATAGTCAACATGGTCTTATTAAAAAGACCTATATGGATGGTATTGAGTTCTTTAAGGGTGAATCCTTAAAAGCTACTGATTTAGATAAAATGATTTTATCTTATAGTAATGATGTAGCTTATGGATATAAGAACGTACAGGTACCTTTTAAATCTTTATATAAGATGACCCATGCTAATACTTTAATGCACTGGATTAACCATCATGTTAAAGATGGACACAGATGTGATATGTGTTCATATAATAAATTCAATATGATTGTTATTGATTGTGATGGTGAAATCAATCTTAAGTTAGCTATGGATTTAATGAAAGAATATACTTTCTTTGTTCATACTACTAAATCTAATGTAGAACCAGATAACAATAGATTTAGAATGGTTATTCCTATTGCTTATGAATTAGAGTTAGATAAGGAAGACTATAAAGAATTTATGAATAATATTCTTAATTGGCTCCCTTTCCATTCTGATGAAGGAACCAATAGTAGAGTAAAGAAATGGGAAAGTTGTTCTAAAGGTTCTTGTTTTGGGCAAAATATTAATTTTACCTATAACGAGGGAGTACTGTTAGACCCATTACCATTTATTCCTCATACTATGAGAAATGAAAGGTATCAGAAAGAGAACAAGAAAGCTATTGAGAACTTAGATAACTTAGCACGTTGGTTCGCTATTAGAATTTCTATTGGTAATAGAAATAATAATATGATTAAGTATGCACTGGCTCTTAAGGATTCTGGATTACCTTACCCAGAAGTAGAGGCTAGAGTACTAGGTTTAAATAAGCAATTAGCTTCTCCACTATCATCTGAAGAGTTATCTAATACAGTATTAAAATCAGTAGCACAAGGATATGTAAAGAATGAGTGATACAAATGACCAACTTATTCTTATATGTGGTTATTCTGGCTCAGGTAAGTCTTACTCGCTAAAGAATATTAGGAACCAAGATAAATGGTTATACCTAAATACTGAGGCAGGTAAGAAATTACCTTTTAAGAACCAGTTTAAAAATATAAGAATTGTAGACCCTAAAGAAGTATTAAGTTATTTTGATGCAGCTATTGCAGCTGGAGATAAATCAGAAGGAATTATTATTGATTCCATAGATTTTCTTATGAATATGTTTGAAGCTAAATATATTAAAACAGCTGCTGATACTAGAAAAGCATGGGGTAATTATCAAACATTTTTTGAACAGATTTTCCAAGATAAAATTATTAGATATGGTAAACCTGTTATAATTATTGCCCATGTAGCTGATTCATATGATGAGAAGACATTAGATACTAAGACTTCTATTCCTGTTAAAGGAGCTTTAAAGAATATTAGTATTGAAGCTTATTGTTCATTCTTAATCTATGCAGAGAAAATGACTCTTAAAGATTTAGAGAACTATAAGAATGACTTACTTCATATTACAGCTAAAGATGAGGCTACAGGTCTTAAGTACTGCTTTCAGACCCAATTAACTAAGACTACTTTAAATAAGAAGATTAGAGGTCCAGATGATTTATTCATATTAGATGAAACTTATATTGATAATGATGCACAATTAGTTCTAGATAAATTAACGGAGTATTATAAATAATTATGGGCGCATTTGATAATTTAACCAATGATGGTTTAGAAAGACAGGGTGATTCTTTAGGCTCAGGTCGTCAGGTATTTCCTTCTGACATCTATGACATGAAGATTAAGTATGCTTATGCAGGTAAGTCTTCAGGTGGAGCTATGTCAGTAACTGTAGTAGGTAACTTATTAACAGCTAATAATGCTGAGTATTCAGAGACCTTCTACATTACTAATAAACAGGGTCAGAACTTCTTTGAGAAGAATGATAAGAAAATCCCTCTACCGGGATTTACAGTAATTGATGATATGTGCTGTTTTGGTGATAAAAAGCACCTATCTCAGCAGTCTACTGAAGATAAGATTATCGAGAAGTATGATGCTGAAGCTAAGGGTATGGTTCAGGTATCTGTACCAGTAATTACTGGCTTAACAAATAAGACAGTAACTGTAGCTATCAGACAGATTAAAGAATATAAGCGTAAGAAGTTTGATGATGGTTATAAAACCATTGCTGATACTATTGAAATCAATCAGATTGATAAGGTCTTTGATAATACTACTCATAAGACTGCTAATGAGATGATTGATAAGAAAGAAACAGCAGAGTTCTATAATACTTGGCTTAAGGCTAATAAAGGTATTATTAAGGATAAGACTAAAGGTAAGTTACCTGAGGTTACTGAGACATCAGACTCATCATCATCTTCAGCTCCAAGTACTCCTGCAGTAGACCCATTTGCATAACATGTTTAAATCCCCATATCTCAATGGGGATTTTTAACTCAAATCCCCATTGAATACCTAATAGGAATATTCAATGTCAATAGCACATATATTCTTAGCAGCAGTCCCCATACTTCAAGGTATAGCTACAGCTATAGATATATATAATTCAATTAATTTTCAGGAAAATAAAAATGCAGATTATTTTAAACGAGAAAGACATCAAAACAGCTATCCTTCAGTTTCTAGGAAACAACCAGTTAACCTTAACAAATACTCCGGTTGTAGAATTATCAATGAAAGGAAGAGGTGGAGCAGATGGAATGGTAGCAACCATTAATCTAGATGGTTCATCTGAGAAAGCAGAGCCTGTTGCTAATAAAGAACCAGAAGTAGTATTAAAATCTGAGGAACCAGAAGAGAAAGAAGCAGATGCTTTATTTGGTTCAGAAGAGGAAGAGAAGAAGCCTGAGGACCCAGATACTAAGGGTGACTTCCCTTTTAGTAGCTTTTCATAATGACTAAAGAAGAGTGGCTGTTTAAACAGCTAGAAGGTTTAAGGTATCAAGTTGAACTAGATAGACAGGAAGCCTCAGATGAATATGAGGATTTTCATGATATGTACTCAGAACGTTCAGCTAAAGCCTTAAGACATGTAATAAGAAGAATAGATAATATTATCTATAGGTACCAAAGAAGAGAGGGGCAATAGCCCCTCTATTTATTTATATTATTTTATTAATTAACTCTACAAAAGGATTTCTATTCCATGCTGAGAAGAAGAAGTGCATAGGTAAGAATGTTCCTCCTAATGAACCTGAAGCCATTTTACCAATGATATTATCTTGTACAATAGTACCTTGGTCTAAAATAGCGTTAGGAATAAGTAACTGAGTAAATATAGCTGAAGCTGGGTTATGTAACATAATATCTAAGAAAATCTTAGCAGTACGCAACTTATAGTTATAGAACCAAATAACACCCATATTCTCTAAGTATTCTCTCGACCTACCTGCCATCATATCGTAGTTTACGAACTCTTCCATTGCCATACGTTGAGCATTTTCTAGCTTAACACCATCACCTAATAACTTATCAAAGTAAATAGACTTAGCAATAAAATCACCATATATAGTAGCTTTTTCCATAAGCTTATATAATCCAGTATCTTTAGATACTGATAACCATTTACCTGCTTTTACTATTGGTTCAGGAATTTTAGCTACTTCCTCATTAATCTTATCAGCCCATTTACCAGTGAAGATACTATCATTATATTCATCGCCAACATCAGCTAATGAAGATAGCTCACCTGCTTCAATCATAGGATAAATAGACATAGTTTTAACACGTTGTAGATTATTCTCTAATCTGTTTTCTAACTTCTGTCTTTCCTGTCTTGATTTAGCAGTAATAAGCTTAGACTTTAATTGAATATTTTGTTTTTCAATTACCTTATAATGCTCTAATTCAGCTGTTTTATTAGATATGCCTTTAACAATTTCTGAATAGGTTAAACCTCTCATTCTTAATTGAACAATATTAGTAGTAGCATTAATAAATGGTATCCATACAGAACGTACTACAATAAAGTTTCTAGCTGAAGCAGTGGTATACTGTATAGCTCTTTCAGCATGTCCTAGATATTTATAAGCATTTTTACCTAACATCATATTAGCTGCTCTTGCTGCTATATTTAATGCTTTAGCAGGGAGTCTTGATGTACCTGTCCATATATCTGTAATAGATGCAGAACGATAACCTATAAATAAATCTAACATATCTCTACGAACTAAAGCTTTACCATCAAAGTTATTAGCTATAGCTGTCTTAATAGCAGGGTCTACTCTATCCCAAGCATCCTTTACTACTCTATCCTTTTTAGCTTCCTCATTAATATCTACATAGAGCTTATCTGCTTCTTTACCATACATCTTTACATCTTCATCAAATACTTTTTTAGTTAAAGTTATTGCTTCAAGATTAAAGGATTTAGAAGCTGATTCAATAAACTCATTAGCAGACCACTTACCTAAAGCATCTAAACCAGACCAATCAAATAAGTCATCAGATAATGGAGTAGGTCTATCATAAGAATCTATAGCACCATTAGGTTTAAATGTAGGTATAGGTTCATAATCAGAAATACCATTATCAGGGTTATAAATATATTGGTTCCTACTTAAAGGTTTAAGTAAAGTAGCAATACTATTACCTCTTTCATTGGTTCCATATATCTTAGTAGAATTAGTCTGAATAATACCTTTATGGAAGTTTACATCAGGCAAAGCACTTCTAAGAATATAAGTCTCTCCAGCTAAACCTACTTTAGGTAATTTAGTAACAAACTCCCAACCTTGTAGTCTAGCTTCACGTACAGCATCTAAAGAATCAACAGCTTTATAGTTTACTTGGTTCTTAAAGCTTGTAGGTATATAGCCCTTATAGTAATTAAATTTATTAGATAATTTCTTTAATTCGGAGCGTTTAATACTGTCATGAATATCAGCTAAGGCTGACATACCTTCTATATTATTTTGAATAAACTTAGCTAACTTATCTTTTTCCTCAGGCTTTAACTGTTGTATAGCATAGCAAGAAACTAATTTATCTATCTGAGGAACCATAGCCTTTTTATAAGAAGTATTATCTAAAGGCTTATGTAATGAAGCAGCAATAGCATGAGCATTTCTTAACATCATCTCTCTAGACTTACCTGTTACCATATAGTTAGCTAATTGTTCAGCTTTTTTAATTTGATACTGAGTTAAGCCTTGCTTATATTGAGCTATTTCATTTGATGGGTCTTTAATAGTATTAGCTAATTCATAAATATTAGAACCATCCAATAAAGTAGTTAAATCTAACTTAAGATAATGCTTAGCTAACATAGCTTCATCTTCTTTAGTTATATTATTAAACTTCTTTCTTAGTAGGTCAGGAATACCTTTACTACGTTGTAAAGATTCTCTATCTAAAGTAGCAGTAACTTTCTTTAACATTGCATATACAGGAAAGTTATGGAAATCCATACCTACCATATCACGTACAAGTTCTTGTACAACATGAGGAGTACCTGTACCTAAGAAAGCATTTATATCATTTAATACTTTAGCTCTAGGAGCCATTTCATCTACATCATGTGCAGCTGTAACATCTGCTAATGTTCTAATAGTAGCAGCTACCTGCATACCTTTAGGAGCATTAATAGCTTTACTTGCTTTATTAATAACTTTACCTGATACATCAATAGCTTTATTAGCTAATGTAGTTAATACTGTGTTTGCTTTGCTAGTAACAAAAGATTCAGCATCAGATACTTTATCTAAAGTTTCTATAACTGCCTTAGATGCTATACCTTTAGCTAAAGATGCCTCTAAAGCTTCAGATATATTATTTGAGTCTAAGAATAATTTGTTATAGGTTTCAATTATTTTATCTGAAATCCAATTATCTACTGCATAGTTACTATTAAACTTACCTAGTTTAGATTCTTTAATAGTTTTTAAAACAGATTTAACATCTGGGTCAGTTAACCCTAAATAGATAAAGTTAGTTAAACCAGAAGTAGTAGATTTATGGTTTTCAAACATATCTAAGATATTACCTGTAATTAAAGCAGCTTTATTAGCAGGTAAATCCTTTAACTTATCTGATTTAATAAAATCAGAATATAAGTTATTAATCTTAAGTCTTACCTTAGGAGGTAAATAGTTACCTTTAACAATAGTATCTAAGGTAGTAATTAAAGGAATATCTGCAATAGCATTAATACCTGATGTTGCATAATCTGTAGCAATATCTCCAGTATTAGGTTTAGAGAATGAATAAGCATGAACAAGATTAGCAAATTTAGGGTCCTGCTGCTTTTGCTTAATAAAGGCATTAAGTCTATATAAAGTTAAAGACTCAGGCATATTAGCAAAAGATGCAGTATCAGTAATAGTATTTACTTTACCTTGGTTCTTTTGCTGATTTTTCTTATCTGCATGAGCTTTTTCTAAAGACATCTGTGAGAAGAAAACCATAGCAGCATTTCTATATGTATAGTTTGAACCAAAAATTTTTGTATATTGTTCTTCTGTAGATAAATTAAAAAACTTTAAAAAAGCTTGTTTTAATTTATATAACACCCTAGATACTTTATTAGCTATCGACTGGTCTCTGCCGGGTACTGTGTATTCTTTACCATTTTTATCTGTTTTTGTTTTATCTGTTTGTAGTTTATAGTTAGCTATTTTATTTTGGTCTTCTGAAGTAGAAGCAACTGTTTGAGCAAATGCTTCTTTAACTACTTCATATAAATTAGGTGCGGTATCATATCTAGTAATACCATTACCATCCATTTTAAAATCATGGATATAACGTTTTAATACCCTTAATAAATCACCAAAAGAATTTTTAGGTAAATTAGGCTCATTTTTAAATGAACTATCATCTAAATTTAATAACCAAGCTTTAATTTCGTCTTGAATATCAGAGTCTAGTTTCTCTATCTTTTCTCTAATAAGTTTATCTGCCATAGCATGAGTTACCTCATGAGCAGTGTACTCAATATTAAATGGGTTAAGAATTATCATTACATCTTTACCATTTATATTATCAGGTATAGTTACAGCAGTTTTAGTTAAATCTATAGCATAATTATATTTCTTGCCATATCTAGCTGCTAATTTATTAGCTAAATCTGGATCATTAATTAAAACTGTTCTACCTGTAACTCCTAAGGTACGACACATCTTTTTAAGCCAATTCTTAATTAAATAATTAGAATTACTAATACCATCCCAAATATATGTTTCAACAGCATGTTGGTTAGTCTGTCTAGCTATTTCTCTTTCTAAGGCTGCATCAACAGTATCCTCAGCCATATTTTCATAATTATAGAAATTTTCTAATAAATCATTTTTTATTAAAAAGTCTTTAATTAAGTTTTTATAGCGTTGCTTACTATCTCTAGGAGCATTTAGATAATTAGCTACTAAATTTATATATTCAGATAATATTTGAGCATCTGTAATATCTTTAATTTGATGTACTTCATTATTAAATTTAATCCAAGCTTTTTTGGTATAACCACTTTCAGGAGAGAAAGCATACTGACAGCAAGAATAAGGCACATAGTGAGATTTAAGAGCTTGGTTTAACTTACGTGTACGTTCAGCTCTAGCTTCTAATCTATGCTCTAATTCAGCATAAGCAGAATTAGGGTCTGGTATACCATCCTTTTGTCCTAATAAATCAGTAGGTCTTGATTTACCTAAGCTATCCCAATGAGATTCGCTATTAGGAGTTAAATGTATAGGGTCAGTAAAATATAAATCTTCTGCTTTAAGGTTGTGTCTAATATTCTTATAAGCATGGTAAATTAATTCTACAGGACTATTATTTAAAGCTTGCTCAGCAGCTATCTTATTTAACTGTGAACCAACTCTATAATGATTATCTGGGTCCATATTTAAACCATCAAATACATCATTATAGCTAATACCTAAAGGCTTTAAGACTTCTACAATAAATCTATTCATGGTTTCACCATCACCAATAGAAATAGTAGAAGTAGGAGCTACTGCTACACCCGGGTCTTGATAGTCTCTAGTTTTTTCAACAGAATACATATTCTTATGTTTTGTAGTATTAATTACATAAGGATTAGTAGTGTTTTCTGAGCTTAAAGTCTGTTTATAGTTAAATATCTTGGTTCCTGCTTTATTAGTAGTAATAGCACCTGAACTAATTAATACTTCTTTAACTATTTTAATTACTTCTGCTTTAGGTAAGTATCTATTAGCATTTTGTAATAACTGTACTACTGCTTTATTAGGGTCATCATTAAGCTTTAATTTATCTAATATACCTAAGTCTTCAAATCTCTTTGCTAATTGTTTAGCTATCTTAGATTTAAAGACAGCACAAATGTAACCAGAAGCTAGAGCCATATCACCAGTAGCATCTTGTACTTCTTGTCCTAAAGAAGAGTCAATAACTTTCTTAAAATCATTAATCAAACCTAACTGCAGATTTTTAACAAATCTACCATTGTTTTGTTGCATTAAATCGTTATAAACATTAAGAGTTCTTTCATCTTTAGGTTTATCACCTATTACAGGTAATACAAAAGCATTAGGATTATAAGAAGCATCATAATGCTTTGGTTTATCATCTCTATTTTGAACAGGAACATCCACTGATTGTTGGAAACAATTTAAAGTTTCAACAGCCTTATATAATTTAATATCCTGTTTTAATCTATCTTTATCTTCAGCATAATCAAAAGGAATCTTATCTAAATCTAAATTAGGATTAATAGCATAAGTAAACCAACTTATTTGCATTGTACTTGCTTTACCATCAATAGTTACTGTAGCAGGATATCCATTAAGCTTTTGCTCCATTAAGTTAGCTACCTGTTTAGATAACTCTACAGCTATAGAATGTTCTTGTGCTTGATAGTTAGCTTTAGTAGTAGGCTTTTTAGCAAAGATACGTAAAGCTTCATAAATACCATTTATATACTTTACACCTAATGCTTGTAATACAGCATTAAAGGCATCTACTACATTCTTATGAATAGTATCATTAGTAAATTCACCTTGTACTACTCTTTCCTTTTCAGGTTTGGTTCTATCATAGTAAGTAGGAATTTTATTAGGGTTATCTCCTAAACCAAAATTCTTCTGTAAACCTGTATATGATAAAGGACCTTCTTTTGAATTTAATTCATTACTAAATTCATTAGCAATTTGAGTATAAGTATCTATTACTTTACCATTTTGAATTAAAGCATCATTTATCTTTGCTGCAGCTTCTCTATAGAAAGAACTTGATGAAATGCCAATAAACATACCAACACGAGCTAAGTTATCTATTTCAGCCTTAGCTTTATCAATATCTTTTTGGGTCATTTCTTTACCATTAATAATAAATGATAAAGAACCATCCATAATCTTAGAAAAGAAAATACCATTAGCAATACCATCAGCTTCACCATATAAAGATGAAGTCATATTTGGATTATATAAGAATCTAAAATAATCAGTATAAGCATGAATATATAAAGGAGTATGAGAATCTTCTTTAGCACTATTAAGCTTTTGTTCTACTAAATCTTGTACTTCTTGGAATAAATCAGATACTTCATCAGCTTCTGCAGCAGATAGCTTTTTTTGACTACATAATTCAGCATATCTGTAAACATTATGATGTTTATCATATAAATCCTTTAAAGGCTTTAATTGTTCTTGTATCTGAGCATCATCTGTATTTTGTACCTTACCACCAAAACCTTGTACAACCATACGTTTCCATAGATTTAATATAGGAGTATCTGTAGGTACTTTGTAACTAATAGGAGAGATAGATTCACGTACTGTTTTACTATTTCTAGGGGATAAATAATCTCTAGAGTTCATACGTGATACAGAAGTCATTTCATGGTTATAATATAAACCTTTTTTATCTGTATCTAATTGTTGGTTTCTATCTACTACATACTCAAATTCACGTCCTAGAGCTTCTCTACGAGCTGTAACAGATTCATTAGCATGTTGATTTACATATTCATTGTTATCTACACTACAACAACGTACATATACTTCTTTTTTAATAGCTGCTATTACTTTACCAAATGAAGTCATAACATGTTTTTGACTTCTATCAGCTTTAATAGCTTTCTTTTGTAAAGATGTTAAATTAGCTTCATTATGATGATTTAAGTGGTTACTTACAGGTAAAGAATCTATATCTTTAGCTTCCTCATCTGTTAGAACCAAAGAATCAAAAGCATCAGAGTTATTCTTATATAAAGTCTTTTCTATATTATTAATTACATCTTTATATTTATTGGTTCTAATAGGTAAATTTACTGCTAAAGATTCATTAGTAGTACCATCCTGCATATGTAAAGTAATACTAAAACCGTTAGCTCCTGCAACTATATCGTTTCTATTAGAGAGATTAAATTTATTTAATGCAAATGAATCATTATCTTTATCAGCTTCAGTTGCTCTAGATGAAGACATTAAAGAAGATGACATTGCATTTATAGCTCCAAAAGCACTATTTGAAGGTAATTTACCATTATAAAGAGCAGGTAAGAATGATTTTAAAGCATTACCTATAGTTTGACCTAATACATTAGTAGTAATTAAATGTGTAGAATCATATCCAGAATCTAGTAATAATTGCTTATCATGAATTATCCCGTTTTCATCTTGTCTAATATTATCAAAAGATAAAGACTCTATATCAGTATTATCAAGGTATAAAGAAGTTACTGAATTATAGGTTCTAGTACCTGCTTTTAACATAGCATATACATAAGCTTGCTGTAGGGATTCTTCTATAGAATTGCCATTAATGTCTTTAGCCCATTCTACTGAACCATCATTATTGAAAATAAAGTAGGTAGATATAGGAGACACAATAAAGTTAAGGAAGTTTGACTGGTCTTCAATAGTTTTATCAGAACTATTAAATTTATTAAACTTTTCTTGGGTATCCTTAAGTATATCAGCAGTTAAAGATTTAGCTTTATCTTTTAACTTAGATACTGTTTTATAAGAATCACCTTTAATATCTGCTAAGTTATCTACTTTAGCTGATTGTAAGAAAGTAACTCTACCTTTATTAAGTTTATTTACTTGGTTCCAATCTTTATTATTAGCAGCTTTATTAGCAGCATCTTTAAGAGTCTTTGCTAATTCAAAACCATCAAAAAGAGCTGGTTTACCATCTTTAGTATAAGCTTCTACTTGTTCTTTTTTAGCTTGTTGAATAGCTTTTTCTAATTCAGGATTAGAAAACTGACCTTCTGCATCTTCAGCATCTTGTTCTACTATATCTTCAGCTGCTTGTCCTTCACTAGATTTAAGAGCTTCAGGTTTATATAGTTTAACTAATTCAAATGCTTCAGGAGAAACAGTTAAATTACCATTAGCAATTAAACCCACTATTTGAGGAATTAATGTTTCATCTAAAAACTTTTTAATTTCTGCTTGAGATTTAGATTTACCTGTAAAAGATTTAATTGAAGATAAGTAATGATATAAAGCTTTAACTGTTATATCTTTAAGTTCTTTATTAGATTTATCATCTAAATCTGATACTTTACTTGTTAAATTTAAAATTTGATTAATTAATGTATTTAAAGCTCGATTAGATAATGTAGATAAATCTTTATCTCTATTATCTACAATTAATACTAATAACTTATCATGGAGCTTTTGTTCAGGTGTTAATCCTGCATTACCTTTATTATCTCCTTTATCCTTGCCATTACCCTTATTACTATCTTTATCTTGTCCCTTATTATCTCCTGTACCTTTATCACCTTTATTACCATTGTTACCATCACCTGTATCTTCTGTATTTGAAGCTCCTAATCCTTTATAAAATTCTTTTACAAAGTTAAATTTAGAAGTATCTAAAGGAGTAAGTTCATTTTGTACGTTTTCATGGGTTTGTTCTTTTATTATATCTGTAATAGCTTGAATAAACTCATCACCTGTTAAATGTGCTAATTCTGGGTGATTATATAGATTAATAACCTTTACATCTTTACCTGTATTATCAGAATTTGTAAGTTGTTCTACAGCTGCTTTAGCTGTAGGGTCTGAATCTTTAGGGTTATGAAATAAAAATACTAAATCTAAAGGATGTTGGTTATCTTTAGTTACTAAATTTTTACCTTGTGCTTGTCTAGCTTCTGCAATGCTATTTTTATCATTATCAACTGGAGCATATGGATATACACCAGAATATTCATGTCCTAATGCAAAAGCTCTAGCAGCACCAGCTTGTGTAGGTGCTCTTAAGTTAGCTCCTACACTATGTAGAGCTTTACCCATAGTCATAAAACTTTGAGCCAAGTAACCACCAGTATCTTGACGACCTCCAAAGTCTAGGCGAGGCATTCCTGTTACAGCATAACTAATTTTTCTATTATCTTTAATACCTAAAGCTTGTCGTAAAGCTTGCTTAGACTGTTCTGATACTTCAGTATCTTCTATAGAATTAGCTGTTAAAGCTCTAATAAGAGCCAAAGCTTCATAACCTCTTTGTACATTTATAGGATTTGGTTCATCCTTTTTATCTTCATTTTTTTGATAGTAATCACCATTATAATTATAATTAGCTGAGAATAGAGGTACATTAGCTAATGGGTCAGTATCCTCTAATTGGAATAAATCTTTTAATCTATAAATGTAACTATTACCTAACTTTAAACGTAAGCCTAATTCATTTAAAGCTTTTTTACTTTCTGAGGTAGTTAAATTAGCTCCTAATAGGTTAAAAATAGATTTAAGAATACCATAAGCATTAGTTGAATTTTTAAGACCTTGTCTATTAGAATCTGTCCAATTTTTATGAGGAGTAATTTGTCTAATAGTACCATTATATGAAATGGTAATAGGCACACTTTCTGTATGAACATGGCTATACTCATTGTTATCATTATCTTCTAATACAGCACCTTCACTACCACCAGAACTAAAAGCTTCTATATTTTTAGTAATACTGTCTTTATTCTGTTTAGAAATAGACTTTCTAGGCTTATGCTTTATACTCTTATTACCTTTATTACCTGAACCAGTAACATTAGGTTTAGGTGTTGGGTTAGGTTTATTACCTTTACCCTTACCTTTATTTTCTAATTTAGTAGCAGAAATACCTAAAACAGCACTAGCTACTTGCTGTAAGCTATTATAAGTAGTGTGCATTAATTCCTGTTCAGCTAGATTTCTAGCTAACATACCATAAGTACTACGATTAAAATAATTTTTACCATCATTGAATGGTATAGAAATTTCAGGGTCTTGACCTGCGTCTTCCCAAGCTTTAGCTGCTTGTTGCATCTCTGCTACTTTCTTATCTTGATTCTCTACAAATCTTAATAAATTAGCTAAGTTACTTGTTATACCACGGGATTTAGCTTCTATATCAGCATTAGAAGACATGATTTTAGCTGTATTACGTACATAACCATTTAAAGATAATTGTTGACCTGTCATGGTCATCTTATCTTCAATTAGTTTAGAAAACATATAATCTTTTTCAGATTTGCCTTCTTCATTTTTAGCATTATCTGAGTAATACTGTTTATTCTTATCTACCCAAGCTTCAATATACTCTGAATTATTTTTTAGAATTTCATTTACAGTTTCATATATCTTAGCCTTAGCTTTGATTTCTTCTGCTCTTGGGTCATTAGCAAAGGAAGGAGTATCACTAATATGTGATACCACTTTTTTAAGTGCTTCTACTTCATTAGAAATATCTTTATTATTTTTAATATTTTCTTCAATCTGAGAATCAATAACTAAATCAGTAAAAGTTAAATTCTTTAAAGTATTCTGTTCTTCTTCTTGAGATAGATTAG
>ERZ1034763.177-NODE-177-length-36871-cov-12.057556_pt1 | contig 36871 bp, 64 predicted proteins | sample MGYA00520701_ERZ1034763 | MGnify/ENA primary metagenome ERZ1034763 (study PRJEB33766, sample SAMN09781707) | gut metagenome | biome: gut microbiome | host: Homo sapiens | place: Madagascar | study: EMG produced TPA metagenomics assembly of the PRJNA485056 data...
GGACACCCAACACCGCAGTACAAAAACCCAGTAAGCACTTAAAAACCATTTTAAACCAATCGTGATAAATGAATAAAGTATCATATGAGCATATATTCATATGACGTTATAAAATTAAATTGCACACAATCATATGAGCATATATTCATATGAGCATATATTCATATGAGCATATATTCATATGTAATCACCCTACAAGCGTTGACTTTTCAATTTTAATATGATATAATGAACGTAAGGAGGTAATAGATGATAGGTAAACGATTTGGAAGATTAACAGTAATAAATAGGTGTAACGAACGAGCAAAAAACGGCACAATAAAATACATTTGTCAATGTGATTGTGGTAACGTGTCAATCATTAGAGGAGACCATTTAAGGATCGGCGATACCTTGTCATGCGGTTGTTTAATAAAAAAATACGCTATGAGTAAATATGTAAAAAAAGGTCAATCTGTATTAGATAAGAGATTGTATAGAATTTACGATAAAATGAAACAACGTTGTTACAATTCAAACTCCGTAAATTATAAATATTACGGTGAGCGTGGTATTAAAGTATGCGACGAATGGTTAAATGATTTCATGACTTTCTATAATTGGTCTATGGAAAACGGATACAATAATACATTAACAATAGATCGTATCGACGTAAACGGAAATTATGAGCCATCTAATTGTAAATGGTCTACATATGAACAACAAAATAGTAACACACGTAGAAATATATATTTGACATATAACGGACATACTCTAACAATATCACAATGGGCTAGAAAATTGAATATTCCACTAAGTTGTATATATTATCGTTATCATAATGGATATAGTGATAAAGGGTGTTTATTTGGAAAGAGGTTTAAAAATGAAGATTAGACTAACAGAAAATCAAGAATTAAAAAAAGAATGGATCATTGAAGAATTAGGCGATACTTATTCTAAACTTGATGAGCCAATTATAGATATGTTAGCGTTTGCGTTGGATATGGTTGAATATATGGATTCTAGGATGAACGATATTCCGGCGTTATTATCAGATAAAGTGTTTATGTCAAGCCGTCAAAAGATGACTACACAAGTTAATGACTGTTATAAAATGCTTGGAATCAACAAAAATCAACGTAAAAAAGTTACGGAAGAAATTGACGAATTGGATGGTATTTTATAATGTTACAACGTGCGATAGAATATGCTAATTCCTCTATTGGTAATAAAGAAGTACCTAAATACGTACAATTACAATGTAAAGAATTTTTAAAGATAGTTAATGGAGAAACAAACTATCATATAAATAATGATGTGTTATTAAAGATGGAGCGACTATTTAAAATAATCATTATGCCTACTGGTAAGAATACAGGTAAGCCTGTTTTTGATAGTTTAGTAGGCTTTCAATGTTTATTTTTTGTTGCGGTATGGTGTACATATCATAACGAAGATCTAACTAAACGAAGATACGAAAATGTTATATTGGAGCTTGCACGAAAAAATGGTAAAACATTCTTAATAGCATTGCTATTCATATTGGCGTTATTAACGGAAGTTAAATTCAGCCGTTTATTTAGTTGTGCCCCAGATGGCTCCTTATCACGTGAGGTGTACCAGTTAATACAACAATTTATAAGTATGAGTTCTAAAATTCAGAAATGGAAGAAAAAAGACTTATTTAAGATCACACGTGATAAATTAACTTGTAACGCCACACATAATGAATATGTTCCGCTAAATTATAGTACTTCTAGGATGGACGGTCGTATGCCATCGGTTTGGTTATGCGATGAGACATCAGCCTTACCATCATCTTATCCATTATCTGCCTTACGACTTGGATCATTACCGGTTAAAAATAAACTAGGTATTATGATTAGTACAAAGTATGACCGAATTGATACGCCGTTTGAGGATGAATTAATTTACTTTAGAAATGTACTTGATGGTATTGTTGAAGATGATTCTGCTTTCAGTTTGATATATGAACCGGACGAGGAATTAAAAAAACAATGGGAAACAAATGATCTAGTATTAAAACAAGCTAGTCCGTTATCTGTTGAAATACCTAGTATATTAGATGAAATTATAAAAATGAGAGAACAAGCGATTCAAATTCCATCACAACGCAGTCAATTCTTATGTAAGATGTGCAATATTATTAGTGCTGATACTGATAACGAATCTTACATCGATATTCAAGATCTAAAAGAGTGCCGTATAGATGATTTTGACTGGAATGGTAGGAGCGTATATCTTGGTATTGATCTTGCAATGACAACTGATAATTGTGCGGTATCAATGGTTACACGTGATGAATATGGACATTTAGTATCACGTCCAATGTGCTTTATTCCTAAAGATAGGGTAGATGTTAAATCTAAAGAGGAGAAATGCGACTATAAGCGTTATATCGATGATGGGTTATGTATTGCATGTGGTAACGATGTAGTAAACTATGGGGTTATTGAAAAATACATTATCGATCTTGAAAGTACATTAGGTGTATCTGTTGAAGCAGTTGGGTTTGATAGGTACAATGCATTATCAACGGTAAACAAATTGGAAGAAAACGATTTACAATGCGTTGAAGTTAAACAACATTCAAGTGTGTTAGGGGCTCCGACTAAATTATTGTATGAAGAAATTTGTAAACATAATTTCAGATATGAAACTAATGAATTATATGAAATTAACTTCCAAAATTGCCGGTGTACATATGATACAAATATGACTAAGTTTGTGAACAAAAAGAAAAGCCGTGCTAAAATTGATATGGTAATTTCTACAATAATAGCCGTTACTTTGTTACAACAACAAGAATTATTTGATGATACATGGATATGTTGTTGACAGGTAATATAACCTATGCTATAATATAATTACAGATTAGACAATGTCTGTAACTATAATTCTAATAATCAAGAAGACAAATTAAAATTTATTTATAAAAGTCCGGTTATCAGACGGAAAAACTAACACTATATAATGTCTTTTGAGCCACGTGTAATGCGTGGCTTTTTCTTTACAAAAATTCATACTTGTTATAACAAAATAACACTTTACAAATTGTTGTAACAATGTTATAATGTAATCATCAAAAGGAGGTGAACACATGGCGAACTTAACAAAGCGAATTGCGTTCCGTTGTACCGATGAAGAATTCGAGATGATTAAAGACAATGCAGAATGTAACGGTCAGACGATGACTGATTACATCAAATTCCTTGTATTGGAAGATAGTGAACCAATCGAGGGTGATAATATTACAATGAAAGGAGGTGAGTAACATATTTAACTGGTTTAAAAAAGAAAATCGTTCCACTGAAAATGATGTAATTGCCGATGTGTTAAACGGTATTAGTCCATTGGTAAGCAGTAGGACTATCACAAAACAACAAGCTATGAGTATTCCTGTTGTAACAAAATCGGTAAATTGGATTGCTAGTGCTATTAGTGGACTACCTATTAAGATGTACAAGCGTACTGATAAGGGTTATGTAGAAGTATACGATGATTACCGCTTGCCGTTACTTAATAATTATAGTGGCAACTGTATGACGGCTAACGATCTTAAAAAACAATTGATTACAGATTTACTATTGGATGGTAACGGTTACGCTTATATTAGTAAGTTAGGCAACAAAATCGAAAAACTATCTTACATACCTACCAACAAATTGACTTATACAGAATCTGTTGACAATATCAACAAGATCGTAAATATTTGGGTAGATGGTAAGCAAGTACAAGATTATAACGTGTTCCGCCTAGTAAATAATACTAAAAATGGTGTGAGCGGTATTGGTTTTGTGAGCGATTGTCAAGATTTACTATCTACAATCTTAGGTAGTTTACAATATGAAAATAGCAGTATCAGTAGTGGTGTACGTCGTGGCTTCTTAAAGTCTAAATCTAAACTTGATAAAGACAAAATGGACGAGTTAAAGCAAGCATGGAAACGCTTGACTAACCCTAACCAATCAGATGTATTGGTGTTAAACGCCGGTATCGAATTTGAAGACGCTTCTAGTACCGCAACTGAAAGTCAGTTAAGCCAAAATAAAACAATCAATATGCACCAAATTCTAGCATATTTCGGCTTACCTACTAATTTCTTTGAGGGTGCTAACTCTGATTCATATCTAACTGCGGTACGTATCGCAGTGCTTCCAATTGTAAAGCAGTTAGTAACTGCACTTAATAATTACCTATTACTTGAAAGTGAAAAACAAGATCTCAAATTCGATATTGACACTTCCGAATTGTTACGTATCAATGCGAATGAAAGATTTACTGCATATCAAACTGGCTTGTCAAGTGGTATCTTGACTATCGACGAGGTTCGCCGTATGGAAAATCTACCTGTATTGGACATGCAATATCTTAAACTTGGACTTGGCGATGTTTTATATAATATTGCAGATGGTTCAATCTTTGTGCCGAACACCGGAGCAATTGTAGATCCTAAAGATAATAATACTTCCGATGAAATTAATGCTTGACATTGTTACAACAATAATGTATAATTAATATCATAAGGAGGTGAACACATAATTGAAGATTGAATTACGTAACGGAGCTATTCATTTAGAGGGTTATGTAAACGCAGTAGGTAGAGAAAGCCGTGAGTTACATGATGTACACGGAAAATTCATTGAAATTATCAAGCCAGAAGCGTTCAAACATTCCCTTGAAAAGCGTTCCGAAGTAGGTCTTATGCTCAATCATAAGCGTGATTTAACGCCGGTTAAATACGAATTATACGAGGATAATATCGGTTTACGTGCATTTATTGACATTGATGATCCGGAAGTAGTTGAATTAGCCGAACACAATAAACTAACTGGTTTTAGTTTTGGGTTCGTTGCTAAGGCAGACGAATGGGACACATCAAACGAGATCAGAAAACGTACTATTACAGATTTGGATTTACAAGAAGTATCTATCTTATCTGTAACGCCGGCGTATTTTGGTACAAGTATTGAAATGCGTGGCGATGAACTTTATGAGGAACGTGTACAAGATTCCGAATTTGAAATTGAAGATAAGAGAGTCAACCTTGACTATCTTAAAACGTACAAACAACACCTTGAATTTTTAAAACAAAGAGGAGAAAAATTATAATGAAATATCTTATTGAAAAACGCAACCAATTAGTGGAAGAAATTAACAACGTTTTTGTTCAAGCGGAAACAGAAAAACGTGCATTAACCGATGAGGAACAAGCAGTATTTGATACTAAAACGGCTGAATTGAAAGCACTTGACAAAACAATCGAAGCTAAAACTGAAGCACGTTCCTTGTCTATGATGGAAGATGAAACACCAAAAACACCGGAAGAAAAAGAAGAAAAACGCTCCGTCGAAGAAATGGAAGCACGTTCTTTCGAAACATTGATTCGTGAAAATCGTGCAGATCAAAACATGTCAAAAGCAGATAATGGAGCGGTTATTCCTACTACTATTGCTAACCGAATCATTGAACGTGTAAAACAAATTGCTCCAATCTATGCATTGGCCACAAAATTCAATGTAAAAGGTAAATTGACATTCCCAGTAGGTAAAGACGCTATCACTACTGCATATGGTACAGAATTTAATAAATTAGATTCTACTAAAGTTGGCTTTGACTCTTTGGAACTTGACGGTCATTTAGTTGGTGCATTGTCTAAAATCTCTAATTCTTTGATTAACAATGCTCAATTCGATATCGTATCTTATGTAGTAAACAAAGTTGCTGAATCTATTGCGATTTTCTTGGAAAACGAATTAATTAATGGTACTACTAAAATCAACGGCGTACTTGATACAACTAACAATACTAATGTTGCTAAATTTGAAACAACTGCCGATGTGCCAACAGTTGATGAATTAATTGCAATGCAAGTTGAAATTCCACAACAAAATCAAGCCGGTTGCATGTGGTTAGTATCTAATAAAACACTTGTAGCACTTCGTCAATTAAAAGACGGTAACAACCGCTACTTGTTGCAAGATGATATTACAAACGGCTTCGGTTATTCCTTACTTGGTAAACCAGTCATGGTATCTGACAATATGAAAGATACTAATGTAGTATATGGTGATTTCTCCGCAATGTATGTTAACGTACATGAAGATGTAGCTATTCAAGTATTGAATGAAAAATATGCGGATGAACACGCAACAGGCGTACTTGCTTGGCTTGAAGTTGATGGTCGTGTTATTGAACCACAAAAACTTGTAGTATCTGCTAAGAAAACTAGCTCCACAGGACGAGCTAAAGCGAGTGAATAATAAGTAATGACTAAGGGGTGAGGGCGTTCGCCCTCCCCTTTTTTACTATCATAAGGAGGTAACATTGAAAGTATCAGAATTAACATTAGATACAATCAAGCAATATCTTAGAATAGATGGTAATGACGATGATATGATCTTAAACATGTTACTAGATTCATCTATTCAATATTGTACTTCTTATATGGGATGTACTAAAGAAGATTTAGAAAAGTATGATGATGTAACCATCGTTGTATTGGCTTTAATCTCTGATAGTTATGAGGTTCGCCAATTCACAACAAGTACCGTTACATTAAACCCCATCATGCAAGGCGTACTGGACTTACATTGTGGCAACTTCCTTGGTGGTGATCCTGTATGAGATATATTAAAGATATGAGATTGTCAAGTATATGTAAAAACCGACTGGAGGTATGGGGTACAGTAACAAGCGATACTAAGAATAGACTAGGTCAATATCCAAAAGAAGATAAGAAGTTATTTTCTGTATGGGGTGCCGTGTTACCACAAACAGGTGGTCTATTAAATGGGCGTCAAGCTGATACTACTTTAACACGTACAACACACAAGGTAGTGTTACGCTATACAGATAAAATCACATCCGCTAATTGGTTTGTGTATAATGGCGTTCGATATGATATTTTGTATATCATGGATCCGTACTTAAATAGTGAACGCTTAGAATGTTATTGTGAAGTTGTTATTTAATACTTTACATTGTACGCACAAAATGGTATAATATTAACATAAGGAGGTGTAAATTGTTAAGTATAATTGATGTTATTCGAGCATTAAGTGAATTAATTGAGTTAAACTATCCTAACTATCCTGTGGTAGATATGGATATTGACGAAGATTATCCTAGGCCATCTTATTTTATAGATGTGGAAGATGTTAATACATCTTGGGTTGCTAGCGATTACATCAAAGAATCTAGTAATTTAAAAATAGTTTTCTTTGCTGAAAATCGTTACGAGGGTTTTCTAGATTTATTGGATATGAAAAACAACCTTACAGTATTGTTTGATGATCCATTATATATCACCGACGGGAAAACTGAGTATTATTGTCAAATGTTAACAACTGATTCTGATTTGTACAAACAAGATAAAGTGTTGACATTTAACATTCAAGCCGATTTAATTCAAAAGGTTGAACGTAAAGAAGTTAAGCCTTATATGGAAAATCTTGAAACTAATATTAATTAATGAAAGGAGCTAATAAATGGCTTATCGTTTAGATTTACCTAATATTGATATCATCTTTACACAAAAAGCCGTAACTGCCGTTCAACGCAGTGAACGTGGCGTATTGTGTGTTATCATGCAAGATGAAAAACAAGAAAGTGGTATCAAAAAGTTTGTATATAAAAGAGGGGCAGATGTTTTAAAAACAGATTATTCTGCAACTAACTATACTGCACTTATGCGTGCGTTTGATGTAGCAGTCAATAAAGTGTATGTGCTTCGTTGTGCAACTGGTACAGAATTTACAAATGTAGCTAAAGAATTGGATAAACTTAAATTCAATTATATTTGTACAAACGTAAAAGCAGATCAACAAACGTTGGCGAATGATGTTGTACAACGTAACAGAGATAATCAAGGTCATAAATGTGTGACGGTTGTCTCTAACCCTACGCAAGCGGATAGTAAATATGTTGTGCAACTTAAAGGTACCGGCGGTACACTAAAAGATGGTACAGAAGTAAAAGCTGAGGACTATATTATCCGTATCGCTAGTACATTATGTAATTTACCAATGAATCGTAGTTTAACATATTATGTATTTGAAGATTTGGCAACATGGGATGACTCCTATATCGATACCGAAAATCCTATTGGTAAATGGATCAGTGATGGATGGTTAACATTAATCAATGATGATGACGAGGTTAAATGCGGACGTGCTATCAATAGCCTTACCACATTCACAAGCACAGATACGGAGGATATGAGCTACATTATTATTGTCGAAGCTATGAACTTAATCATCGAAGATATTTATACTACGTTTAAAGACTATTACGTAGGTAAGTATAAGAATACATTAAGTAATCAACGCTTGTTTATTACTTCCGTAAATTCTTACTTCCGTCAATTAATGCGTGAGGAAGTGTTAGATGATAGTTACGATAACCAATGTTATGTAGATATTGAATCTCAACGCTTAGCGTGGACTGGTATTGGTAAGACCGAAGCCGAGGACTGGAGCGATTCTAAAGTCGAACGAATGACTTTTAGAACATTCGTATATCTTGGCGGTGATGTTAAGATTAGTAATGCGATGGAAGATCTCAAATTCACGATTGCGATGGCGTAAGGAGGTAAATAATGAATAGTCAATCTATTATTCTTGGTACACACGGAAAGTTATATATTAATAACGTGCGAGTTGCCAATATCAAGTCTTTTGAACTTAAAGCAAGTTTAAACTACGAGGATATTCTTGTTAATGGAAACCTAATTACACAATCTAAATATACTGGTTCTACTTTAACTGGGACTATGGTCGTTCACAAAGTCGATTCTTATAACATTAAACTTGTTAAAGATGGCATTAAAACAGGTGTTATGCCTAGTATCAAATTCATGGGTGAGCTTACCGATCCTAATGTGGACGGAGATGAAGCTATCGAAGTTACAGATGTAATGTTTGACGAAGCTACGTTGATGAGCTTCGTTAATGGTGAAGTACGAGAAGAAAGTACTTCGTTCCGTGCCGGTGATTTTAATTACTTGTCTACAATCTAATTTTTGTTACAACACTAGGGGGTATTTAATTATGCTCCCTAGTAATTTATCTTAGTTATTTTATTTTAGAACATTTTGTTACAACATGTTAAGACTTATTTTTACCGCAAAAAGAATATGACTTAAAGTAATAGATTGTATGCATTTTATATATTAGACATTTTGTTACAACAATGATATACTTTAATCAAGGTTAAGGAATATATTATTTAGGAGGTAACAAAAAATGAAATATGTAATTTTAAAGAAAATCAATAACACTTGGTACGCAACTAGAAACAGATACACTGCAAAAGAATTAGAAATTATCGTTGATAAACATTATAATGATGTTGTAGATTTTGAACTAATTAATGGTGGTGAATGTCAAAGTTTAGATAATGGTGTAATTATCGTTCGTGATGATGGACGAGAATTAAAAGATAACTGTGTATACTTAAATGATGATTTAATTAAGGAAGATACAAAAAACAGTAACTTTGGTTTATACCTTGTTATTCTATTCATTGTGTGGTTGTTACTTGGTGTTTATGGTGTTATGTTCGTAGGTTTATGTTGGTTGTGTGTTGCAATTTATAACACAAATAAAACCGAGGAAGATGTACAAAACAAATTACCGGAAAATCACAAAGCACGAGGGATGATGTAATAATGTCAGTTGATACAAAAGAATTAGACAAGTACATACAAACATTAGCCAATATCAAAGATAAGAAAATAGATAGAGGACTACGCAAGATGTTTAGTAAGGCTACATCAAAGGCGTTGACATATGTTAAACGTACGGCGAAGTCGAACGCTAAAAGCAGAAACAATGGTTTGAATGATAGGAGTTATCTATCTACTTATAAAAAAGGTAAGTTAGTACATAGCGGATCTAATTGGAGGATTCGTATTTTCAATAAGAATGGTAAAGCCCATTTCTTGGAAAAGCCACGATTTCACCATCATAATAGCCGTAAAGGTATTAACGCACTTGAACAATCAAAAGGCAATGCGAATAGTATATTTGTAGATACTTGTAACGGTTTACTAGATGATATAGTTAAGGAGCTAGGAAAATGATTAAAGTTGAAAACTTATTGGAAAAGTTTAATAAGAAACAAAATCAAGATTTTACAGTAAAGTTAGGTGATGATGAATATCAATGTCATAAAATTCCATTCAAACAAGTACTTGCGTTGGATGATCAATACGATGTTGAAACACAAAAAGGTGCGTACGATCGTAACCTTGAAATGATTTATCTATCCTGTGAGGTATTCCGTAACTTGGCTAACCAATTAGAAATAAGCGGAGAACCACACAACGTGATTGAGGAAGTGTTAAGCCCTATTGAGGTGCTAACATTCTACACACACATTCTAAATCAATATACCGGACAAATAACACAGGATGTTGAAACTGTAAAAAAGTAATGAAAGATGGTAAATCAGATGAGTTATTCGTCTACAAATACTATCTTGACAGAGGACATACGTTCAATGAGATCTCAAATTGGACTTATGACGAATATGTATGTGCATTAGCATTTATTTTATACGAGGTTGACAAATGAGCAAAACATTAGATATTATAATGAGCTTAAAGGATGACGTATCACCTAGCCTTGGTAAGATGAATAGCAATCTACAAACAACTAGCGGTAAACTCAACGCCGTAGGTAAGTCTGTAGGTAAGTTAGGTGGTATAATCAAAGGTGCTTTGGTTGGCGGTGCTATTGCTAAATTTTCTTATGACTGCTTAAAGGCGTATGATGTACAAATTCAAGCCGAGAAAAGCGTTCAACGTGCGTTAGAAAAGACTGGGAAAACTTCCGTTGAAGCTCAACAAGGGTTAAAGGAGTTTAAAGAATTCGCCAGTAAGCAACAAGATATAACCGCTTTTGGTGATGAGGGGACATTACAAGTCATTAGCGGTTTGATTTCACAGGGCTTTGGGAAAAAGTCTATTGAAGATATTGTTGCCATGTCGCAAGATATAGCACGTAGCACAGGGGACGAACAAGAAAACGTAACAAAAGCCCTATCAGCCTATGTAAAAACCGGTAAAGGTGCTACTAAACTTGCTAAGGCTTATAAGTTAAACGCTGACTTATTAGGTAATGGGGCAACTGAATCTGAACGCTTGGCGGAAGTTTGGAAAGCCTTTTCACAATCAAGTCATATGGGTGCTAGTACTGAATATCTTAAAACTTTTGAGGGACAATTAACCGCCGTTCAAGGTCGGTTGGATGATATGAAAGAGCCAGTGGGTGAACTCATCAACCAATTATTGGGTGGTAATTCTGAGGGGTTGAGCGGATCTGCCGGAGCATTAGCAAGTCTACAGGAAGTTATAGTAAATGCTACAAGTGATATTCAAAACATGGCTAATCGATCTAGTGAATTGGGTGGTGGCATTAGTAATGTAGGTGTTGCATGTGCCGAAGCACATCCATATGTAACTGCGTTCATGTTAGCACTTGCCGGAGGTAAAACCATTAGTATGTTAGCTACGTTAATTAGCAGTTTAGGAACTGTAGCCGGTGCGGTAACTGCTGTAGCCGGAGCCATAGCCACTTGTACTGCCGGAGCAGTTGCACTTGCCGGTGCTATTGCCGGTGTTATAACATATTTAACTATTGCTATCGGTAAGATGAGTGATTATTATCAAGCAAGTGCAGAAACACGAGCCGAATTAAATGCAACTCAATTAGATTCAGTAGGTAACTTTGGACAATCGGTTAGCCTTGATTCACCTAGTCATTCGTGGTTTGATCGTAACGCAACCGGTACCGATTATTTTCAAGGTGGTTGGACTGCCGTAAATGAAAACGGCGGTGAAATTATGAATTTACCGAACGGTACTCAAATTATACCACACGATGTATCAGCTAAAATGGGCGGTGGTTATACAATTAACGTTCCAGTAACAATACAAGGCAACGTTATTGGTAATTCTGAATTTATTGATGAAGTCGGAAATGCGATATCAAATCGTGTTAGCTTAGCGATTGCGAATATGTAATTTAGTAATGGGAGGTATGCTTATATAGTATACCTCTTTTCTTGATTATATTGTCGTTTTATGCTATAATAACATTGTAAAGGAGGTGAAAGAATGGGCTTTGACTTAACGAGCTTATTAAATTTATATCGTGATTATCTATCTTATCAAGGTAGAAAAAACGTAAGGTCTGATATAACATTACTATTAGAGGGTGGTGATAGCGTTACATTCCCAGTACCGCCGGACAAGTTACCGACTATCACGAGTCCTCAAAATAATGATACATTTAATTCTGTTATTGGCGATGTATCTATCATGGGGCTTTTGGGATTGCGAACAGTCGAATTTGAAGACTTTTTATTACCATCTGATACTAGCAATTATTCATGGGCTAGGGGTGATAATGGTAGTGATATTATTAACTTTATTAATGACAATCGTCAAAAGGGGCAACCATTTAGGATCATAATTACTAAAGGTGATGTAACATATCTGAATATGAATGTGCTTGTTGATGACTTCGACTATTACATGGACAATCAAGCTGACTATCATATGAACGCTAGTTTTACAGAATATCGTACGTACAATAGTCAAACTGGAGGACTTGAGACATGATTAGAATTGAAGTAAATCAAGATAATTCGCCATATATCATTAGTGCGTTTTGTGGTAACATTACAAAAGAGGATGATATTAAATCATTAGGCGTTAAACTATCTTTTGACTATCTAAATAATAAAGTCATCGATAAAAACACCGTTTGGATTGATTTACATCTTGGTGATACTATTTATATGTATGATGACGATGAGATGTTATTTCAAGGTACTATCCAAAAGGCAAGCAGAGATGGGTTATCGTCTTATCAATACGATGTGTTCGATAATGCGTGGTATCTCAACAAGCAAGAAGCACGTATTCAATTCAATGACATTGATATAAAAACGGCGATTGAGACTTTGTGTAAACAAGAAAATATTCATTGTGAAGTGGCTTGCGATATTCCTACAAAGGTTACCAAGATTTATAATGGTGATACTATCAGTAAAATCATAGATGATTTATTAAAACTAGCAACCGATGAACTTGGTAAGCGTTACCGCAGAGAATATAATTATGGTAAGTTATATATCAATGCTTTTGATAACTTAAAGATGGTTTATGATCATGAACCGCTTGTATCTGATTTTAGTCAAGAATTTGATTGCGATGGTATGGCTAATAAAGTTGTTGTTATGAGTGGTAATGAAAAATCACAAACAGTTGTTGCAACTGCACAAGATGACGAATCTATCAAGAAATTTGGTTTGTACGTACATTATGAAAAGGTTGACGATAAGAAAAAGGCAAAAGCAGATCATATAGCGAAGAATAAACTCAAAGCTATGGCGTACCCTAAGAAGTCTATCAAGTGTACATTACTTGGTGATAACTATGTACGTTCCGGTCGTATCTTGAAATTTAATCAACCTAATATTGGTATGGTAGGTGAGTATCTTGTAACACATTGTACACACAATTATGATATGGGTAAGCATACGATGGAGTGCGAGTTGATGTTAAATAATGAGGTGAATATTAATAATGAACAGTAACGGATGGGACTACGAGCTAGGAAGTTTATTCCGTGAGCGTGATAACCCTAAAACTAAGATGGGGGCTATGCTTGGAAAAGTAGTATCTACTTCTCCGCCTGTTGTAACAATTCAGAATGGGAAATATACTATCAAGGGTGAACAGTTATACGTTGCATACCATTTATTGGAACGTAAAAGTGCATATAGCAGTATGAATCAATCTGGAAGTATAACAGTAAGTTGCCCTCATGGTGGCGGTAGTTACACATCAACAAGTAGCGGTGATATTCAATTAGAGGAAGTATGGAAAGCCGGAGACTTGGTGCTAGTAATTCCATCAGAGAGTGAGCAACAGTTTTTTATAGTTGATGTAGTACGGCAACTCAAAGGATGTAATAGTCAATCTAAATAAGTATTTACATTGTTACAACAATATAGTATAATATAATTGTTAGGAGGTGAATACTATTAAAAACATAAAATTCGATTATGAGACTAATACGTTTATACCGGATATTGAGACTGATAACGTGAACGATGTTAAACAATGGGTAGAGTTATATATCAAGGTTGAATTAAATAAATATAAAATCTATGATGAAAACTTTGGTATGGACTTTAGCGATATCGTTGGATATCGTTTACCACGTAGTGTGCAAGTATCAGAGATTATTAGACGGCTAAAACGTGGAATTATTAGCGGTTGCGATAATGTAACCGATGTGAGAGATTTTAAATTTGATAAAGGTAAATTTACTTTTACGTTGATTACCGATCTAGGAGAGGAGGTTTTATTAATTGCATAGCGATAAAAGTTTAAACGATATTCATAATTTGATGTTAGCTAATATTGATAATGAGTATCGGAAAAGACAAGGTTATCCTACATATGATCTTACACGTGGTTTTGCGTTTGGTGTAAAAGCCTGTTGGGACTTGGCGTATGAAACCGCCTTAAAATTAGATGTGGATAATCTAAAAGGTAGTGAGCTTGATACTTTTATTTCTGAACGTACTGGCTTAGATAGAAAACGCTCAACGAAGTCAAAAGGTAAAATTACTATCGTAACTGGTAACGGCAGTATCTTAAAAGGTGATTTATTCGCAACAGTTGAGGGTATACAATTTGTTGCAACAGAATCAAAAGAAGTACATTCCGGTGATACTGTACAAGTAGAATCTGTTACCGGTGGTTCTGACATGAATGTAGGTATCAATGAAATAACAGAAATGCCTATTACGTTACAAGGTATTTACAAAGTAACAAATAATGAAGTATTTACCGGTGGTTATGATACTGAAACGGATGATGACTATCGGAACAGATATTATACTAAACTACGCACACCAGTTAATGGCGTTAATGCTAACCAATATGTATTATGGGCTGAATCAGTCGACGGAGTAGGCAAAGCAAGATGTATTCCTATTTGGAATGGTATTAATACCGTTAAAGTTGTATTGATTGGTAATGACTTTAAGCCGGCTAGCGATGATCTTGTGAGTCGTGTACAAGCATATATAGATCCAAATAAAAATGGTGATGGTTCCGGTGTTGCAACAATCGGAGCAGTAACAACCGTTGTTAAGGCTACACAACAATTTTGTAATATTGATATTTATGGTTTAGTTGTTAGCGGTAATTTGGAAACAACAAAAGAAGCTATCAAGAAAAATCTTGATAGATATATTAAGTCAACTGCATTTAATAAAGATTATGTTTCATTGGCTAAGATTGGACTTGTAATTGCTGAAACACCAAACGTAGATGATTATAAAGAAATTAGACTTAACAACAAACATGAATCTTTAACGCTTGAACAAGATCAGTGCGGTGTACTTGGTGAGGTTACATATCATGACTAAAGAAGAAATGATTAAAACACTACCAAAGTTATATCGTAAAGATAAATGGGTTAATGAGCTTTATAACTCAACTCAAATTAATGAAGTTGACAAACAAACACGAAGAGATTATAATAATATCTTTATGAATAGCCTAGATGACTATGGTTGTTCATTGTATGAAAAAGACTTATTGTTAGATCCTAAAGATACATTAGACGAACGGCGTTCCGCTATCATTACTCAATGGCGTGCGAATTATCGTTGTACGCTACCTATGTTACAATCTATTGTCAATCAATGGTTTGGTGATAGGTGCGATGTTACTTATGACGGCAACGCAACAGTAACACATACAACAAAAATAGGCACACGTTATGATCCTACAAACTATTATTATAAATCATTCCTAAAGCATTATATGGATGTATTCCCAGCTCATTTCAATTTAGTGTGGAATCACACTCATAATAGATGGATTGACTATTGCAAACCTCATAATTGGGGATATGCAAAAAGCGACTATCTCAACTGGGGTGTTCCACAAGATCATAAATGGGGGAATGAAAAAACTGTATTGCGTGGCAAATACTGGCAGTACAATCTTACTAGGACATGGGATGATGTTTACGATAACGCTATTTACTGGGAGGAATAATGGAATATACAAAGAATTTAAAATTACATAAGCCATCATATGATGACGATGTGGATATTCAAGTACTTAACAACAATATGGATATTCTTGATGATAGAGTCGGAAAATTGCCATATTTACCACTAAGTGGTGGTACAATGACTGGTAGTATCATATTACCATATAATGTAAACAGATATATTGGCTTGAATGATACTAATAAAATTGAGTTTAATGAGACAAGTTTTCACACAGTTAAAAAACCTACGTGTAGTATTTCATCTGATCGGTTTAAATTTTACACTAAGTCTAATAAAGAGTTTGTAATTGACGATGATGGAGTATACTTTGATAACGATCAAGTAATTATGGATATATTTAGTAATAACGATGAATTCTCCGGAGTTGCGAAGTTATCAACTGGGTTATTATTGCAATGGGGTTTTGTAAATCCACGTGGTGCCACATATAATGTGCAACATGCAACATTTAAAACGCCGATGGCGTCACCCTCTTATGTTGTTTTAACGTCCAGAAGTTTTTATACTGGCGGTCTACCATCAAACCGTGAAAATCGATGGGGTTCAGTAACTTTTAACTTTACAACAACAGGATTTGACATTTGTTGTGCGGAGCCGTCCGCTTATGGTACCGCTGAGTTTTGGTTAGCTATAGGGAGATATAAATAACATGCTAGGGAATAAAATGTACAAACAAGATTTTAACGAAGTCGAATATGGAAAAATGGCTGATTGGTGTAACAAAAATAATTGTGCTATCGAAGATAAAGGAACGTATTATGAAGTCATTGAAGTCGATAATACAAAGTTAGAAAACGAATTTAAAAAGATTAATCTTAAAAATGAAATTTCATCTATCAATACAAAAATTTCTGAATTGCGTGGCGTAAGTGAATGTGCAATTTCTGTAGATGGCAACAACGAATACGATGTATTTAAAGATGGTATACTTGTTACCATGAATGAAACAGAATTCTTAAATTATTTTGATGAGTTGACTAACAAAAGATCTGATTTGTTACAACAATATAAGGAGTTGAAATAATGGCTACGACAACAACAAATTATAATTTAACAAAGCCGGATTTAAACGACTGGGCTGATATTCGTGTTATCAATAGCAATATGGATATTATTGATAGTGCGATGAAAACCATTTCAGATTTAGCCGGAAGTGGCGGAGGTGCAGATATTGATTTATCTGCATATGCTTTAAAAGCTCAACTTGATGGATACTTACCACTTACTGGTGGTAATGTTACCGGTAAACTTACATATAACGGCTTGGAAGTTGCAACAGTAAATACTACTAAGCAAGGTACTAAAAAAGGTCAAGAAGCTAATCATTGGAAAACATATTTACCGGATGGACGAGTTATGTTTAAAGTTGCAGTAGGTACACAAAAGCATGTAACACTACCGGTAGTTATGGCTAATACACAATATAGTATTATTCTTTGTGATGAGAAATTATGGGACAATGCCAAAGAATCAGAAAAAGCACAAATAGTTAATAGAGGTGTACTTAATAAAAGTGCAACAGGATTTGATGTGTATTCAACAAAATTAGTAGGTACATCAGTATATTATAATAATTACTGGGCTATGAGTACAGATAACTACATTGGTTATTGCGACTGTATTATTATCGGATGGGAGGGCTAATATGAAAGCATTTGACATTTCGGACTGGCAAGATTATTTTACAAGCGTAGAAGATTTTAAGAAAGCTAAGGAACAAGGATATGATGTTGTAATTGTTAAATTAGGTGAATCTTTCAATGAGACCGAATGTTGCCGTGAGCAGATCTTAAACGCCATCGAGGGCGGTTTAAAAGTTGGTGTTTATTATTTCAGTCATGCATATGATCTTGAAACATGTGGCTACGAAGCTAACTGGGTTATCAATAAATTGGCTGAAATTGGTTTAACACCTTGGCACTTGCAAGCCGGCGTTTGGTATGACTACGAGGATCATACACGCTTACGCAGTTATATCAATAACGGCAATTTAAGTTATCAAGATATTACAAATATCATGTGTGAGTTTGTCAACCGATTGAATAAAGCCGGATGGGACTTTGTAGGGATTTATAGCGGTTACTCCTTGTTATGGGATGAAACATATATGTATAGTCAAGTACCATGGGTACCAATTTGGGTGGCACAATATAACAGTACTTGCGATTATCCTAACCCTTACATGTGGCAATATTCCGATCGTGGAGATGTATGCGGACATGAAATGGATGTGAGCAAAGTATTTATTGCTCCATGGGAAAATCAAGAAACACCAAACAAGAAGTGCAGTTGCGGTTGTGATTGTTGCAGTAAGTAATAGATGTAGGAGCGGTAGTAATATCGCTCCTATTACTTTATGTAATACTAATTATGCATTTTTGATATTTTACAAAATAGTAGACATACTATATAATAATAACTGTAAGGAGGAGTTATCCTTACAGAGTATATTATATGGAGGATATGTAAAATTTGGTTTGTGGTTAACAGATTATATAAGGAGGTGAGATAATATGTTTTGGAATTGCTTTATTGCTTTCAATTTCTTGGTGGGTGTTATAACAACGCTATCATTAATTACAATGGGCTTGGTTTACATCGGGGGTTAATATGAGCTTACTAATTATTATCTTAATTATGGTTATCGGTTATTTTTTGTTGAAACAAGGAGTATAAGATTATGGAAACATTAGCATGTTTTGGTATTTGTTTTGTGATTTGGGTTGTAGGTTTTATGATTCTAGATCCTAAATCTTGGTTACGATTCTTTAAATAGGAGGTATACATCATGGATAAACAAGCAGTAATTATTGCATTTGTTTGTTATGCAATTATGTTAGTTATTATTGGTGCATTGTCTTATGTGCATTAATGAACTGATATTATCTATTGTGGTTATTATACTTTCTGTATATATGCTCATTGAGTCATGTAGAAAATAGGGGTGATATTATCGAACTATATCCACATCAAAAAGAAGTGTTACAACAAACACAACAATATAATAAGGTTGCATATTATCTTGATATGGGTTTAGGGAAGACTTTCACTGGATCGGTAAAGGCTACATCATTCAATAAGCCAATATTAATTATCTGCCCTAAGTCGCTCATAGCTCAATGGATAGAACATTTTAATAATGTGCATACTAATTATTGTACGTACAATCTAACTAATAAGAAACAGTTACAATCTTTCATGGATGATAAAGCAGATCAGAAAATGGGCGTTATTAATTATGAGAGTGCGTGGCGTAAGAGTGAGTTATTAAAACTTAAAGGCTTTACGCTTATCTTGGATGAGTCGCAAGCCATCAGTAGCCCTACATCCAAACAAACAAAAGGTATTGTAAAATTAAAGTTTGAGAATCTTGTTTTACTATCCGGTACACCATGTAGTAATGCGAGATATGATAAATTGTACACACAACTTAAATTACTAGGTCTAAATATGAATAAGCGTTCATATGAAGATAGATATTGTAACTTCTTTGATATGGAAAAAGCCGGAGTAAGATTCCGTGTACTATCTAAAACTAACCCTTATAAAAATGTTGATGAGCTTAAAAGTACGATGTATGATCTTGGATGTGTATTCATGAAAACCGATGAGGTTATCGAACTACCACAACAAAGATTTATTGATGTACCAGTTAAAGCTTCTAAATATTATAGGACATTCGTAAAAGATGGTTATGTTGATTGTGGAGACTATGAATATATTTCTAGTAGTCCAACAACTGACATGTTATATCAAAGACAATTATGTAACAGTACTGAAAAACTTGATATTGTTAAAACACTACTTGAAAGTACAGATGATAGAGTGATTATATTCTATAACTTTAATTGTGAGTTAGAATTGTTACAACAAATTGTATCAAAACTAAAACGTCCCTTATCGTTTGTCAACGGAAGCGAAAAAAATCTAAATTGTTACAACAATAATTCTGATAGCGTAACGCTTGTACAATATCAGAGTGGTAGTAGTGGTGTAAATCTACAAAAAGCCAATAAGATGATTTACTACAGTCCGCCAATCAAGTCAGATTTCTTTGAGCAGTCTAAGAAACGTATTCATCGTATCGGACAAGATCATAAATGCACTTATTGGAAACTTGTTACAACAAATAGTATTGAGCAGAAAATATATAACACGTTAGATCAGAAACGTGATTATACTGATAAATTATTTGAAAGGGAATATAATGAAATATAATTATGAGATTAAGGAAGTAACAAAAGAGGTTGCGTTGGATATGATCCAAAAATACCACTATTCCAATACGTTGCCACGATTAAATAAATATTTCTTAGGTGTACACCTTGACGGACAATTAGTTGGTGTAGTAACATTAGGTTATGGTACACGCCCTTTACATACCATTCAAGCATTATTTAAAGACGCTAAAACCGAAGACTATCTAGAAATTGGTAGAATGTGTATGACGGATGACATGCCAAAAAATAGTGAAAGTCAGATGTTGCGTGCGGTGGTGAAATGGATAAAAGATAACACAGATATCAAAGTATTGTTTACATGGGCAGATGGTATGCTTGGGAAATGTGGTTACGTATATCAAGCAAGTAACTTTTTGTACGTAGGTAAATCCGAAAGCGACATTTATCTATTTGATGGATATAAGATTCATCCACGCCAAACAAAGCCCATCTTTAAACGTGATGAAAATGATACACGTGTTACCATTCGCCCTACTGTTGAGCAACTTAAAAAGTACCATATTAGTCGATACAAGGGACATCAATTTAAGTACTTGATAGTATTAGGCAGTCATAAAGAAAAGCGTGAAATGATGGAACGTGCTTTGTTTAAAGTGTTACCACATCCAAAGGAGAAAGATTTAGAATGGAAAACATACGACTTAGATAGTCGTAAATGGGTACCATGTGGAAAACCTCCATATAAGACTGATTTCAGTAAAGATTTTAATAAAGACGAATTAATTAAAATGATTAAGAAAGCCGGAGGAGACGAAGTATGATTAGAATTGATAACCTAGAAATTTATGGTATTGAAAGTGCTATGAGGGCTATGCGAAACCCTATGAACTCATGGCACTTAAACGATACAACAGATATTTTCATTGGTGATAATGATTTAAAACTATTAAAGCAATTAACAAAAGCCGGAGCAGATCATAGAAAAGTACTCCGCCAAATGTTTATCAGTTGTGATATTACTGCTCCGTTGTATTGGTGGAAAGAATTCGATACGTATAAAGTAGGGGTTACTGCTAATAGTCAGTCAACCATGCATAAGTTATGTAGCCGTCCATTAACTGTACATGATTTTAGCTTTGAAGACATGCACGATCAAGAATGGATAGTCGGAGTGTTACTTGACAATCTCAATTCACGTATTAGAGATTATAAAGCGGAACAGAAACAAAACAAAGCACTATGGAGAACGATTATCCAATTATTGCCATGTGCATACAATCAAACACGTACCATTACAATGAATTATGAGAACATTCTCAATATGTACAAACAACGTAAAAACCACAAATTATCTGAATGGCGTGAATTTTGTCAATACATGTATGATAACTTAGACTATTGTAAAATTCTAGTTGACGAGCTAGAAAGTAAATGATATAATGTACGTACAATAGATGGAGGTGATATGTATAGCCGGTGAGAAAAATTTTGAGAATCGGTTGAAGAATTGGCTACAATCTAAAGGGATATACCCTCCTAACACTCCGAAGCAGAAAATTAAAGCGGAGCCGATAGGGTATTATGAGAAGAGGTTTGGTAGTCAATTTACCATTAATGGGCTTCCGGACTTACATGTTTGTGTGAGGGGACATAGTATTGATATTGAATTGAAAGATGTACGAGGGAAACCTAGTCAAGCTCAATTAAAGATATTATCTAATATAAATGAATGGGGTTGTGAGGGTTATCTAGTATATCCTAAAGACTGGGATAATATTACTAAACGAATAGAGGAGGTTATACATGACAAATAAAGAGCGATTTATCGATCTTGTACGTACATATGTAAAACGTGATGGCGTTGACGAATGGTTACAAGATTTAGAGGATAACGGCTTTTATGAAGCGTGGGCAAGCACTACATTCCACTGTAACTATACTGGCGGACTTGTCGAACACACATTAAATGTGATTGACTATGCTTTAAAACTAGCCGATACTTTTGGTAGTAACGTATCTAAGGAAAGCATTGTATTATGTTCAGCCGGACATGATAATGGCAAGGCTTATGGATATTACGTTAACAATTTATTAAAAAGCGGAAAGACTTCCGGTAGTAAGCCTAAGAAGATTAACCCTAAACTAATGATTAAAAGCCACGCTATGCGATCGCTTAATATCATGTCAAGATTCTTTGACTTGACAGAATCAGAAAAAGTGTGTATACTTAGCCATGATGGATGGTATGAGAATACTAACCGAGAATATATGTTAGCACTTGATGAGCTTTTATATATCGTACATAGTGCGGATTTATACGTAGCAAGATTCGTGGAACCAGTCAAAAGTTATAAGGGAGGTGAAAAGATAGAACTATGAGTATCTATGAAAAGTTAGCTAAGATTCAACAAGATTTAAAAGTTGGTAAAACACAACGTAACACGTTTGGCGGATATAATTTCCGGAACTGTTCCGATATTTTGGAAGCGGTAAAACCACTACTTAAAAAATATAACTGCCTTATCTTACTATCTGATAAGATTAATTATATCGGTGAATCTAACTACGTTACCGCAACGGCAACCATCATTGATTGTGAAGATAATAATCAAATGATCTTTAACGAAGCGTCAGCACGTGAGCCGGAAACACTCAAAGGTCAATCACCGGCACAAATTACAGGCGGTTCAAGTAGTTATGCACGTAAATATGCTTTGAGTGGTTTACTTGCTATTGATGATAGCACAGACGATCCGGATAACAGAGATAACACCAAAGAGGAAGAGAAACCAAAAACACGACGAAGCCGTCGAACAAGTAGGATCACAAAAGAGGATATGGCAGATTGCCCATTTTAATTTAGGAGGTAAATACTATGAGTTTTAAAGATTTCAATATGGATATGACTGATTATAACGCACAAATTAAAGAATTAGAAGCTAATAAACCAAAAGAGGAAACTAAGAAAGAATATAAAGATCCTGTTGATGGTGAATATGAATGTGCTTTAATGGGTTTGGAGTTAGGTACCAATAAAGCCGGAGACAAACTTATGTTAAAAGGTTCCTTTAAGATTTTAGATGGCGACTTTAAGAATCAACGACTTTGGATCAATAAATGTATAACAGGTACAAAAAATGACGCTTTTAGTTTGAAAACAACGCTTGACTTCTTGGGTACTTTTGGGTCTGAACAAGTACCCGAGTATAAAGGGGATTTTGACGATTTAGAAACACAAATTAATATTATTTATTCCGATGTTAAAAATTGCACTTTTCAAGTAAAACAATACACAAATGATAAAGGGTTTAAAAACCTATATATTGAGGATGTTTGGGATAACTAACGGAGATTATAAGGGGTACTAATATGTACCTCTTATATTATGATTTTAAAATTAACGAGGTGTTAAATAGATGATAAATAATAGTAAACATGGACTATCTAAACACAAATTATATCGTGTTTTTAATAGTATGAAACAACGTTGTTATAATACGAATAATTCTAAATATAAGAACTACGGCGGACGAGGTATAGCGATATGCGATGAATGGTTACGTGATAGGAAAGCATTTTTTGAATGGGCTTTTAATAATGGTTATAAAGATGGCTTGACTATAGATCGTATTGATGTAAACGGCAACTATGAACCCTCTAATTGTAGATGGGTAGATAGTAACAAACAAATGTGGAATAGAACAGATACTTTATACGTTATATATAAAGGTGAAAAATATTGTATGTCTTATATATTGCGTGAGTTAGATTTGTTACAACATATGGGAGCAATTAAAAAACGTATGAAAAATGGTTGGACTTTTGAGGAAGCTACACAACAACCTTTTGACAGACGAATGATGATAGAATATAATGGTGTGTGTAAGTCTATTGATGAATGGGCAATATTTTATGGTATTAAAAAACATACGTTATATCGTAGATTAACAAAAATGAAACTATCATTCGAAGAAGCTATAAATTATAATAGATAAATGTAATACTTGCTATGCATAACAAGTATTAGACAAATACTATAAAGTAGTGTATTATAATAACTGTAAGGAGGTAAATAATATGAATAAATTTGTAGATTATTTGATGATGGGTTTATTAACCACAATCATCTGCGTGGTTGCATATTGGTGGATTGTGTTGCTAGTAGTATTCCTAAGTTGTGTATTATAAGGGAGGTGAACACATGGAACAATTAACAAAGGCTCAAACATATGTTAGTGATTTCTTATATAATGTATATCTTGAATCAGATTCCAAAGAATTGGATGAATGGCTTGTATATCTAGCACGTGAAAACGGAGACGAAAAACTAGCTCAATTAATGGGAGATAATAAATAATGGTTTTCTTTGACATGGAAGTTTTTGCCTATGATTGGTTACTTGTAACATTCGACGGTAAAGAATTCACGTATATTGAAAATGATACTAAATTGTTACAACAATACTATCAAGATCATAAACACGACTTATGGATAGGTTACAACTGCAAGGGATATGACCAGTACATCATTAAAGCGTTATTACTTGGTATTAACCCTAAACTGGTAAATGACTGGATAATCAAAGATGGTAAAGCCGGATGGCAATTCACCAATAAATTCAAGGATATTGAGTTAAATATCTATGATTGCATGGTATTTGGTAAATCGTTGAAACAGTTAGAATCTTATTTAGGTGTTAATATCCATGAAACAGATGTTGACTTTGATATTAAACGCCCTCTTACAGATGATGAAAAGCGTTTGAATCGTGAATATTGCCGTGATGATGTGTATAACACTGCATTGGTATTCCAACACACACAGGACGATTTCAAGGCTCATATGGGTTTATGTCAATTAGCCGGTGAGTCAATATCCAGTATGGCAAAAACTAAAGCTCAATTATCTGCTAAAATCTTAAAAGCTCAACGTCTTAGCCCTAAATACTGGGATGAGGAGTATAACTTTGAATACGTTCAATGTGTGAAAGATTATGACTACAAACATAAAGATGTGTTAGCTTTCTTTGATAGTATTCGTGATACTAAAGATCCTAAATCTAAATATGATACAGAATTATACGGCGTACCGCACACGTTCGCCCTTGGTGGTTTACATGGAAGTATCAATAATTATTTTTATGATAGTGAGGAAGACGCAGATAGTATATTATTACATGTGGATGTAGGCTCAATGTATCCATCAATTATGATTCAATGGGGTTTACTATCTAGGGCAATTCCTAACCGACAAACATATATTGATATTCGAGAATTGCGTTTGAAATATAAACACGAGGGGAATACGTTACAAGCTCCGTTAAAGATCGTTTTAAATTCTACCTATGGTATGAATCTAGCCGGTAAACATGAGGATGGTAAATATCAAGTATTGTCGGATGTTTATGATCCTAAAAAGGGGCGTGAGGTTTGTATCAATGGACAATTAATGTTATTACAATTAATTGAGGATTTATCTAGTAATAATGGTTATCAATTAATTCAAACAAACACAGACGCAGTTATTTATAAGATACCTAAAACGGAACTTAATAATTTTAAGCAGATTGTTAACCAATGGGAAAAACGTACACGCTTAAATATGGAGTATGATTATATCACTTATATGGCTCAACGTGATGTAAATTCGTATTTTTGTGTATTTGATAACGGAACCATCGAACGTAAAGGCGGAGCAGTTAAGAAAGCAAAAATACTGGACAATGATTTACCAATAGTAAGTGATTCAGTAGTCGAGTACTTTGTAAACGGAGTAGATCCTACAGAATATATCATGAAAGAAAATAACCTTATGAGGTTTATGAAAACCTACAAACTATCTAGTAAATATAGCCACGCCATCTATAATGACAAGATATTGACGGACAAGGTGTATCGTGTATTCGCAAGCCGTAGCCGTAAGGATGGTATTGTGTATAAATGTAAAGAGGGCTGTAAGCCGGAGAAATTCGCTAATTGCCCAGTACATTGTAAGATAGTAAATGGTAACATTCAAGATATGACGGTTCCAAACTGGTTAGATATACAATGGTATATAGACGAAGCATGGAAAAGAATTAATAGCTTTAAAGGAGAGTAAATATGGTAAATATTATAACGTTAGCGAATCAGTTAAACAAAGATTACGATTATATCAAACAGTTATGTTATAATTGCGAGATACCTATTCACGCAGATAAAGAGGGTGAATTTATCAGCGACGAAGACGCTCAATTATTTATCAATAAGGAAACTAAAACACCAAAGATTGATATTTGGAGTTTAATTTTTGATGTAACCAAAGATAAACAAGGGTTTGAAAAATTATATTGTGAAATGGTGTTATATCAAACAATTATGTATAGCATTGATATGGATACAACAAGATTAAAAAATATTGAAAAATATTTAGGGGAGTTAATAGATGAAGTATCTAAGAAAGAAATTTAAAACACAAATTAAAAGCGTTGAACCAACATATGGACAATGTAAAGTATTGTATATCGATAAATATAATACGATATTACATCATACATTGTATGTTAAAGTAAAATGTAAAAATTGCGGTAAAGTAGTATCTAAAGCAGTTAAGAGAATGAAAGACGCCGTTAAAAGAGATTTACCTAATACATGCGGATGTGCGATTATGCGGTGCGATGGTGATAATATCAACGGTAAAAAGCAACGATTATATTCTATTTGGAATAATATGATAGGAAGAACAGAGTGTAAAAAATCACCAAACTATAAATATTACGGTGGACGAGGAATAGCCATGTGCGATGAATGGAGAAATGATTATCTAGCATTTAAAGAATGGGCTATGAATAACGGTTATCAAGATGATTTAACAATAGATCGTATAGATACAAACGGTAACTATGAACCAAATAACTGCCGATGGGTTAATATGAAAACTCAAAACATAAATACAAGAAGAAATAGAAATTATACTATTAATGGGGCTACAAAGTGTTTAGAAGATTGGTGCTTATGTTATAATATAGAAAGAAGTACGGTTTATAACCGGTTAATAAACGGATGGGATATCGTAAAAGCATTAACAACACCAAAAAAAGAAACTAAAAAATATATTATTGATGGTCAAGAAAAGACCTTAAAAGATTGGTGTAAATTTTATAATATGCAATATTACACCGTACTATGTAGATTAAGGGCTAACTGGGATATAAAAAGAGCATTGACACAACCTAGTCAGCGTAAAAATCATTATAGTCAGTTTACGTATGAGCTAAAAGATGTTACGCCGATCTTACTTAAAAATTTGAACGGTGTTGACGCAGTATATGTATTTAATGTTTTAAAATATGTATGGAGATATCCTTTTAAAAACGGAAGCACTGATTTAAAAAAAGCTAAGGAATATATCCAATTTTTACAAGATCTAAAGGAGTAATTAAACAATGTTTAGAATTGATAGCTTTATTAATAGCGTAGGGGAATACGCTTATGATTGTACTAACAGAAATGACATGCTTTTACGTGAGGTTGAAACTGATTGCATTATAATTCAAACAGATCAAGGAAGTATTGTTGTAACAAAAGATACTAAACTCATGCTTGACTATGGGATGTATTGTTATGCTAGTTTACTACACGTCGGAGATTGTTTGAAACACTACACCATGAATAAAGCAGTTATCACTGGTATTAGTAAAGGGTGCGGATATCCTATGTATAAAGTAGTAGATTGTGATAACAACTATCTAGTAGTAAATAATTTTTATGTTGCCGGTGATTACTAATTATGGTATAATATATAATGTAAAGGAGGTGAGATAATGGCTCAATTAAAATTATTCTTTTGGAATGTATTTTTAACAGAAAACACAATTCGCACTATCTGTGCATTATTCAAATTAAATGATACAGATTCCCAAAATATTGCGGTAGGTATTGTGGCTATCAAAAACTTCTTAGATACAAAAGATAAGCAATATATCAAGGTTGCTATCCATTCATTTGAACAACTTATCAAATAGCCGGAGGTGATCCAGTTATCTCTGAATTAGGAGTAGTTAATTACTGCTCCTTTTTTAGTGGTTGACAATGTTATAACAATGTAGTATAATAACAATGTGGAGGATGTATCATGCATAATATAGATCACACCATTATATTAAGCGTTGTTATATCATTTCTTTCATACTGTTTTGGGATAGTTACACCACAAATAGAGATGTTATTGTGGTGCATAACACTTGATATATTTGTAGGGGTATTAGCTAGTTTTATTAACCCTAAACTAATGTTCAATAGTCGCAAGATGTTCAAGGGTATAACAAAGAAAGTTGTACTACTTAGCCTTGTGGCGTTCGCACATCATCTCGATATTATGATGAACACAGAAATGATAGGGTTAAGTACATGCTATTTCTTTATCATTAATGAAGCTATGAGCATACTGGAAAATTCCGTTAAATGCGGACTAGATGTGCCACCAATTATCAAGAATTCACTAGAACAGTTACAAAAGGGGATGACAAACAATGACAACAAAAAATCTTAAAAACGTACTGGACTGTATAGGGTTCATAGCTACGATTATATGCATTTCTGCCGTTCCATATATGTGTAAATGGTTACTTGGTGTATATATCGTATATCTATTTTCTATATGGCTAGGCAATGATGAAGATAGCACTCATTAATATGGGTGCTATTTTTCATGTATGCGTAAAAGTAATATCATGTATGCGTTTTATATATTAGACAAATATTTGACTAGGTGTTATACTATAATTGTAAGGAGGGAATGAACCTCCGGTATAGTTAAACAAAGGAGATATTAAAACGATTCTTTAAACGAAACTATGGTATCGAATGGAGCGAGGAGCAGTAATGCTCCTCTTTCATTTTATGCATAGTTACTATGCATTTTTGATATTTGATTGTTGTAACAAAATGGTTTATAATAAGATCATAAGGTAAGGGAATTAATAAAGGAGATTACAAAATGACTTGCAAAGCATTAACAGAAAAATTACAACAATTAAACCCTAACATGAAAATCGAAGTTAAAAAGGTTACAACTTCCGGTCGTATCACTGGTAAATATGAAACTGTGAATATCGTGGTAGGTGAATAAGATGTTTGTTGAATACAACGCTAACCCATACGGAAAGGATATTGATGACTGCTTGATACGAGCTATCACAAAAGCAACTGGGTATGACTACATGGATGTCATGGACGGTTTAATTGCCGTTGCAGATTCCAAAGGGTGGGAAATTGATGAAGTACGAACTGGTGCGGTATATCTTAACTCAATCGGATGGGATGTGTTTAAGCCTAGTATACGAATTACGGTAAACCAGTTTTCTAAGATAGTTACCGATCCTAGAATCGTGTTTGTACGAGGACATGCTACATATACAGAGGGTGGTAACATATATGATACGTGGAACCCTAGCAGATACAAGGTAAATTATATATTCGCTAAATGCAAGTCATAAATGCAATTTAAATATTGGACATATAATGGACTAAGTGTTATACTTTAATCATAGGAAGTGGTTATTATATTAGGAGGTAAAAATTATGTATGAAATTATTTACAATGGAGAAGTTATAGATTGTGCTAACAATACATATGACGCAGTTGAATTGGTAAAAGAATACCGTATAGCGTTCAAGTCTAATAATGTATGGTATAAACGAGGTGATAAATAATGTTGTACTACATAACAGAAAATCAAATTTGTAAACACATTACAAATGATGTGAATGATGTGAATAAGTGGTTAAAGGAACACAACAAACACATCAAGAATATTTATGCTAAGGAATGGAATAAAGAAATTATTGTGGAGGTAAAATAAAATGGAATTTATGAGAGATATTTTATCAAATAATATGAGCTTGCGGGAAGTGGCTATTAAGTACAACATGAAAATCGATGATGTGTACCAACATTTTATGAACATTAGAAGTCAATACACGCAAGAAGAAATTGAGGGAATTTTAAACGATGTGTACTATAAATAAATATGATTATTTAACTGGTGATGTACTAGCTTCTTATGATAGCATAAAGGAAGCTAGCATTGACAATCACATCGGTTATCACACCATCTATAAGGAACTTGGCTTAAAAAGGTTAGAATATCCACGGCGTGATTTTTACTTCGGATATTCACCAAAGCCACGATACGTTGTGCGTTGTTATGACAATGAAACATTACAGTTATTAGGAGAATACAGAAACATTAAGCAAGCCAGTTATTTCACTGGTGTTGATTTTAGAGTTATCCAATGGAATGTGGATAGAGACTTACCATTGAATGAACGCCGATGTGGTTGCACAGGGTTGTTTTTTAAGCGTGATGTGATTGATGATTAAATGTAATAGCAAGTATGCATTTTAAATATTAGACAAAATGTTGTAACAATGTTATACTTTAATCATAGGAAGTGGTTATTAATAAAAAAGGAGACATGACAATGATTTACACATTCACATTCAAACAATTAACAGTAGAACAAGAAAACAAATTCAATGAAATTATTAAAGCTATTCCATTCGATTTAGTTGGTACTTTTGAAGAATGGGCGAACTTGATGGGTTTGACTTTGGGAGTTAAAGCAGACAAACATATTACAGAATTGGTAGTAATTGGAGGTTAAGACAATGAAAAAATTAGCATTAGCGGTTATGTTAGGTATTGGCGTTATGGTGAGCGGTTGTGGTAACAATCAAGATATGCAAGTAAACAATGTACAGGCAACTCAACAAGAAAATACCATTAAATGGTTAGATAATACAAACGCAGATAAACCAAACTTAAAAATTGGTGATAAAGTTAGATTCGATACCGACAAATGTCAACCAAACCAACAAAGTAGCATGATCATGAACGGCAGAAAGTTGTTAACAATGACATATGGTGGTGAACATGGTATGACTACATATGTATGTGATATTACAGATATTAAAGAGGGTGAAAAAGCCGTATTAGTTGTAGATAGTAATGTTACAACAGTACAGGACGCTCAAAATTTGAAATTAGCCGGTTTATATACTGGTAAAGGTAATAAATGTGTTGTAACAAATGTGTTAGGACATGCTGAGGTGATTAAATAATGAAGATTAACTGTATTGAGGAACGTGTTAAGATTTTAGAACATATATGGAATGAACACCATAATAAGAAAGTATGTAATATCTTACTTAACAAATTAACCAATGATATTGTATTTTTCTTAGGTGTAAAGCTCCCTAAAGACTTAGAAGATAGAATCGATAAAATTGATAAGGAGATTAACGAATGATTACTAATAATGTAGACTTTTATCAATATATGATGAATCGAGGAATTCCTTGTACATACTTTACATATCCTCCGGACTATTATATTGAGGATGATTTAGTGGTGGTATTCCCTATAACACATAATATGACTGTTTGTGGTAACAGATTTAATAAAGAAAAAGAAAATGATTATCGTCGTGAATGTGATATAATGATTGACTGGCTAGAATGTGGTAACAAAGTTATCTGTATCACACCAGTTGTTAAATTTGATAGTGAATATATGAAACATGTTGCAACAAAACAGTATAAAAGATTGCAAGGTGTAAACTATCATAAGCAAGTTATCCATACAAAGGATATAGGCGAGCTTTTGGTACCTCATAAGCTACAAATTAGATATGTAGGTATTGAACCCATCCAGTTTGATATTGTTGACACGCACATGAATGATCCTAAATATAGATGGCTAGTGAATGATAATGTATTCAAACCTAAAAGTCAACAAATGCACTATTGGAATGTATTAAATGCAAGTCGAGATACTGAAACACGTAGAAAGCTCCGTTATATTCCGGAGTATACATTGTATAGTCAACTTTACAAAAAGCTCAAATTGTGATATAATTGCTTTGTGGATAAAGTACAATTCAGAGGATCAAGCCAATGGAAAAAGAAAAGGCTTGAAATACTCAAACGAGATCATAAACAGTGTTGTATATGCGGTGGTAAAACAGGGTTGCAAGTCCATCATATTATATCATTAGACATTAATGATAAACTAAAATTGGAAAATAGTAATTTAATCACCTTATGTAAACTACACCATAATCAAGTCCATAACGGAGCATATAGCACGATATATCTAACAAACTTAATAAACGAGCATGCATAATTGTAATATTGTGCATGCTTTTTTGATATTTTACAAAGTAGGATGTTTATGTTATTATAATAGTGTAGTAAGATATTTGTTATAACAAAGGAGATATAAAAATGTTTGCATATTATGAAACAGAAACATTACCCGAAGCATTGGACTTAATGAGAAAAGTAGAAGATGGTATAATGTTGGTACAAAATGTGTATGAATCTGATTTAGATAATAATTGTATCGTGATTAAATATAAACGAGCTTAGGAGGTGAAATATGGGCTTTAGAAAGCAACAATATAGAAAATTATATAAGAATAAAAGATTGAGAAATAGGTGCTTTTTTAAATTATTGGAGGTGTTGTATATATGAAAAGAATCTGCCCTAGATGTGGTAAGATTGTAGATAATAACCATGATTGCCCTAATAAACCAAAAGACAATCGTAAGAAGCAGATTAATGTAGATAGCAGATGGAGGAAGATACGCCAAAAAGTGAGGGAACGTGATTTATGTTGTAAACTTTGTTGGTACCATGGGACATATTCCAAAGGAGAAGAGGTACACCACATAACACCACGAGAAGTCAACGATAACGAGAATATGGTGTTTAACGAGGATAACTGTATTTACTTATGTAGGGATTGCCATCATAAAGTGCATAAGGAGGGATGGCAGAAATATATTGATTTATTTAAGGAGTTGATTAAATGATAACTAAATTTTATAAAGGATATACTGAGCTACATAATAAAGTACCGACATCAAAACGGAAAAGTAAAATCATAAAATCTGAATGGCAAGAAGTAGGCGGTTTTTTGGCAGATAATTATGTATTAGTAGATATTGACGATATGGATAACGCTAATCTATTTTTTAATATCATAAACGATTATAATATCAAGTGCCACGTTACAGAATCACGCCACGGCATACACGCTATATTTAAAAAACCACGTGAGAAATTGGCATATGGTAATCGTAAAGAAACATTAACAGGCGTTATCTGTGATTATAAATGTAGTAACAATAAAGGGTATGAACGTATCATTATAGACGGTAAACAATTACCAGTAATTATTGACTGTTCCGATCCGGACGAATTGCCGTGGTTGTTATTCCCTTTTGGGAAACCTAGAAACTTACAACAAATGAGACATGGGCTAGGCAGACATAATACATTTATGGAATTGTCGAACGTATATGCGATTTATGAGAATGATCCTAATAAGATACTAAATACCATTAAATGGGTAAACGCTAATGTGTTCGCAGAGCCTAGGGAAAGCGTAAATATCACAATACCATTTGTATTAGATAGTATCAGATATATGAATACTTCGTATGATGATAATCAAATTATGGATATAGTGAAAGATGTAGATAAGAATAAGTTGATTAAATTGTTAGTACAATATGGGCTAATACAATCGGAGGTGTTTAAATGATTAAGGAATTTATAGATTATGCGTTTTATGGTAATATAGTAGGTCATGATGTGAAAATGATTGAAAATGCATATAAAGTATACTGTAAACTATTTGGAATTGAAGAGGTTGACAATATATTAAATAGAATCTGTAATGAATATAGATTATTTATTGAGGGAGGTGTAATCGTAGAATGAAGTTATATTTAAAATATGGGCAAGTAATTGATTTGGGAAATGTTATAACAATTGAAAAAGATGGGAGACTTGTAAAGCAGTGGAAAGATTGCCACGAAGACGATGAATTATATTGTATTAGTGAATGGAAATTAGATGAAGACGACGATGTATTAGTGAATTTTTATAACGACAAAAATCAAAAATTTGAATGTCATCATTCAGATGTAATTGGTATATTGGAGGATAGGGAATGATTAATATTAAAATTGAATTGAAAAAATTAAAAGATACCGGTGAGTATTCACCTAACCAATTAAAGGAAATCAAGGAACAATGGGAATATGAAAACGAGGTCGAAAAACAAGCCGAACGAGATCGTAAACAAGCCGAACGAGATCGTAAACAAGCCGAACGAGAAGAAAAACGGCGTATGAAATTAGAACGATTAGGGAAATATAGAACTGAGCAAGGTAGATTCTTACACTACCTAGTAGCAGAGGACATAACAAAAGATAACCCTTGTATCAATATAAATGGATCAATAGCTATTTGGGATGGATACGCTTATACATTCGATGTATTAGAATTTGTACGTACAAGAATTAAGGAATTCGATAAAGAAACCACTAAGCGTGATAGAATTGAGGTTTATAATACAATTGTAGATAATATTTATGACTATCCAAAATTTACACAAGTAGACAAGTATAGAATAGCGTTTAATAATGGTGTTCTAAATATTAACACTTTGGAATTCAATGAGGGAGTACACAAAGAATACGCTATTCTAAATCATATACCACATGAATATGTGGAAAATGTAGATGAGCAACAAGATGTTAAACAATGGATAATGAATCTAGCAGATAATGACGAACGAGTTTATAAATTGCTTCTTCAGTTGATTGGTTATCCTATGTTAGTAAACTGCAATTTGAGAACGGCGTTCATGCTTATGGGTAAAGCTCAAGGTGGTAAAACTAAATTTATGGAACACGTTCAATATATCTATGGTAACAAAAACTATAGCACTTTTGATATTGACGAGATTAATTCTAGATTCAATAGGGTTCAAACGTGCGGTAAATTATTTAATTATTCAGATGATATTGATAGCGGTTATATCGAAAAACCTAACTTTTTAAAGCGACTAATTTCCGGGTTATCCTTAATGCAAGTGGAAAAGAAAGGGGTTGATGGTTATGGCTTACCATTCTACGCTAAAATTATTATGAGTATGAACGAATTCCCTAAAATCAAACTAGATAGTGATATTACTGCTTGGCAATCACGACTAAATATTATTAATTTCAAACATAAGTTTGAGAAAAACCCTAAGTACGATGAATGGGTGGAAGCCACATTGAGAACACCAAACGCTATATCTTGGCTAATTCAAGAATCAGTAAAAGCAATCAATGAAGCCGTAGAGGATGGCAAATTCTGTTATTATGATAATGAAGCGTTTGACAGATTCATTGAAAATATTAACCCTATTTTATCAAAAGCCTTAGAAATGAAATTAGATGATTGGAAAGAGATATATGACATCAAACAATGGTATGACGAACAAAAAGAATTGACATCATCAAAAACGTCATTTAATGCATTTATGAATATGTTCAATCATGTTAGCACAAGGTTAGAAATTTATAAAGGTAGAAAAAAATCAAAAGTATTGGATAAAACTATATTCGTGTTTAGGATCAGAGAAAAAAGTCAACAATAACAATATTTTTGCTTTGCTTTGTGTTTTGAAATTAAATTGCGTACAACTGAATGTTCTAGAACACTTGGAACATTTGATTGTATACAATCGAACCTGTGAGCCTAGTAATTACCTAGTTTAGTAACGATTTAATAAAACGTGTTCCATGTTCTAAAAGTTTAGATCTCTAAAAATGGGAAAAATATATATAGAGAAGTAGAAAGTTTTTAAAACTTGGAACATTCATAAAATGAAACAGCAAAATGCTTGTTATTACTGGGTTTATAGCTTGTTTAGAATGTTCCAAACTGATATTGGTGTTTTGGAACATTTAAAGGAGGGATAATATGATAGTAAAGACAATGAATAGTGATGTACTACAAACTATCTTTGATAAGCATGGTATAGAGGGACTAATCAAAGCAGTACACTCTTATAATAATTATAGGTATGAGCAAGCATATCATGATGGCTACATCATGGGACAAGGTATTGGATATCAAAACGGTAAGTACAATGGTTTTGTAGAAGCTATTAATAAGATCATGAAAGCCAAATAATGTATGCTCAATTTAGTTATAAAATAATAGTCTATGATTAATTAATCACTGAAGATATAAAACGAGCGTACAGGTCAAATAAATGAATTTTAGAGGTATTATAAGAGGTATGATATATGACATATAATTACTTAAATAACTGGGATATCAAATTAATCAAAGAGAATATGACTGACTTAGAAGATTTACTTTTGGTGATTGATGACTTGATTGGTGTGGCAAGTGATAACGCTTATAACGATGGCTACGAAAATGGTTATCACAATGGCTTTGAAGATGATCATAGTTTAAATGCTTAGGTGATTACAATAAGGAGGATGAATAGTATGTATAACGCTACAGAGTTAAATGAACTTGATAAACACTTATTAGATATTCTAAATCAACATGGTATCGATAGTATGTTATCTGTTGTACATGATGAGATTGAGCGAGCGTACAGTTATGGACATGATGTTGGAATGGATGAGGGATGGTGTGAGTGCTATGATACATATGAGGAAGAAATAAATAGCTTTGATTACTTATGGGAGGACTGTGAATAGTCCCCCCT
>ERZ1034763.188-NODE-188-length-35772-cov-8.022258_pt1 | contig 35772 bp, 51 predicted proteins | sample MGYA00520701_ERZ1034763 | MGnify/ENA primary metagenome ERZ1034763 (study PRJEB33766, sample SAMN09781707) | gut metagenome | biome: gut microbiome | host: Homo sapiens | place: Madagascar | study: EMG produced TPA metagenomics assembly of the PRJNA485056 data set...
AAAAAATAATAAATATTTCACAAATGTATAAACAACTGCAAAAGAAAGAAGGTAATCCCATAACTGGAGCAAAAAAGATAATTCGTAACTATGCAAGAGGTGACATAAATAAAGTGATGCTTGTTAAAGCAGAAACAGGGTCCGAAAACAGTAATGAGAACATCACCCTTTTTTTTACAATTTTTTCATCTCTTGTTGCTGTAATCTCATTAGTATATGCTATATTTTTGACTGGAAAAAATGGAGAAGATATTCTCGATTGTGTATCAAGCGTAATTTGTTTTGTTTTCATGTTATGTATTTTATTTTATGCTATATGGATATTTAGATATATACATAAAACCGAATTACAAAGGAAATGTGCAAAGTATTTTAAAATTGCAGCAGAAGATTTGCTTGAAAATAAAGATTATGGAACACCACTTTTGTAGTTTATTCAATAAACAACATGGTTTGTACGTTCACACTCCCACGGTTTTAACCGTGGGGCTTTTACATTTGGCAATTGCTAGTAACCATTTTATGATTGATGCTCAAAGAGCCAGTATTGTTCTCTTGTGTTGTATAATAAAAAATAATCAGTGGATAAATTTTCAGATACAGTTTCACATGCAAACTTAATCCATGCGGGGTATTGAGCAACGGATATGACCTTTCCAACTTCTATTTTTTCCCCTTCATATCGGAAATAAAGGGGAATCATCTTCCCATCTGTGGAAAATGAAGCAATTACCGGAACTTTTATGCTTTTCGCTTGATCTATAATTTCCATAAACAACCTTTCTAACATATATTGATTATATGATAATATTACACATAAGATGAGTCGTCAACTTTAAGGATATATAATGTTTTTTCTGTATTAGGAAATGTAATAAGAAAGAGAGATATATAAAATGGAAATCGTGAAATTAATTTCTTCATCATGTGAAACACAGGGTGTGTGTGCTGAATGTGGTGTTTCATCGAAAGAAGATCCAGACATGGTCCGTATCGTTTTTATGAATGGAAGTATATGTTTGTGCAGCAGGGATTTAGAAGAAATGAAGATAAAATTGAATATAAAGGATTTATAGCGTATAAAATGTAAAACCGATAAGGTATGTATAACGGAAGTCGGATTGGCTATTGATACGAAAGAGCAGTACTGTAGGCGTTTGGCAGATAATTAAACGCCGACTGTACTGCTTTTTGTTAAATTATTTAATGAATGTGCAGTCGTATATAAAACTTAAGAAACAGGCAGTTTTGTCGACGTGAGTGCGTATTATTTATTTTATTTAGTACTGCCTGTTTCAAGAAGAATGAATAACATTCATGAAATGATGATACAGCATTATTAAGTATTTTTCAATGGCGTTTCAGCCGGAAAAAGGAGAAAAGAAATTTTTTGAATAAATTTTGTAAGAAAGTTGTTTTTTATGTATACAATATGCTATAAAAGAATTAATTTTTGAAGGGTTATAAACAGACCTCCAATAAAAGAAAGGAAAAATCATATGAAAACAGAAAATGCTTTATACAATGACAAGTATCCACAGTTTGATGAAATTATCAAAAATATGGCTCGAAAGAAAGGATTAACAGAAGAAAGTGTTATAAAAGAGGCTGTAATTGATAAGTTTTTGCCACAAGACAAAAACGCAAGGCAATTTATCCTAGACATCTATGATGAAAATGGATCGATTGGAAAATCTCTCGAAAAGTTATACTCTTACAACGCGTGTGGAATTTATGGAGCCTCTATACATAATAATTTTAAGGACATTGTCCTTTATACTTATGCAAAGGCTAAGACAACAAATACCTGTTTGCGTGGCAACGAACCGGACAGGTATCACGCAAGAGATCAAATAAGAAGTATCGCCCGAATTTTGCGTAATGAAAAAGACTATACAAAACAGATGAATTACCACGCCTGAAACCTCCGCTCCACCATCAGACGTGGTTTCTGGAGTTAGAGTAACATAAGTGGCTTAAGGCTATTCACAAAGCCCTATCCCAGTGGGATTACTTTTAATGCATTTACGCTGCCGGATGTTTTGCGCGTTTTGCATCCTTTCTGTGCTGCCGTTTGATTTTTGCATGGCTGTCTGTTCTGGACGCTGCCGTCTGTTTCTTACGGTTGTTTTTGATGTTTTCAGCATCCGGATGGCGGATGATCACTACATGGTTAAAATCAGGTGCAGGTTTTCCTGTGAAAGCATTCGGAAATGCTTTCCGCAGGATATTTGCTGATCCATTCAGGTCGGAGTTGATGATCTCACCGGATTTTGTTGTATAAAGTCCGCGGAATCCATCCTTTTTGTACATTCCCTTGTAACTTACAGGTCTCCGCTGTCCGGAGAAAGAAGGTTTTCCTTTTTCATTACCGCATACAGGGATGAAATCCCTGTCCGGAAAGCTTGCTTTTGAAGTATAGCTTTCCTCCTGGTCCAGACAGAAGATACTTTTCCATGCACAGAGGTAGTGGATGATGTTCCGAAATCTGTTAAACGGGAGCTGCATGAAGTTCTGGTTGTTTGTTTTACCAAGGTCTGATTCCTGCTTCCAGTACTTGTTTACACCCATGACAACGGTGTCGATACGGTTTTCTACGCACCATGCCACGAAGTGTTTTGCACACTTTTGCATGAAATCAGAAATCTGGTCGTTTCTTCTGTTTGTTGCAGCATAATACGCTGCATCCGGGACAAACTTCTTCCCGGTACGGAGTGTCTGTTCACTTACGATTGCAGCGATTGTCTTGTTGTATTTTTGATTGGCAGACTTTGCCACACCGCCCTTATAAATCAGGGATGGCAGACCACAGTTGTTTGTGACCGACATAAGGTTGTCCACACCAAAGTCAATGGCGCAGATACGCTCCGGACGGATATCCTCTGGAATTTCCGGGATATCTGTATCTACTTCAAACTGAAAGGACAACTTGTACCGTCCGTTGTTCGGAGTGATGCAGGCCTGTTTAAGCCTTGCATCTGGTATCGGGTATCCAAGGCACACAGGTTTATCCTTTGCAAACGGAAAATAAGCATACCACTTGCCGTCACAGGTTTTGACTGTGCAGTCCTGGTTGGTGACCAGCGCAGTGGAATGACCACCCTTGCGTTTGTATCCCGGGAGTTCTGGCTGTCCGGTGAAGCGGTCAGGGTTTTTATGGTATTCCTTAATGGCTTTATAAAAACCCTTCATATCTTTCACTGCAGTTTTTAAGACATGCTGTGCCGTCTGACGTGGCAGTCCTTCAGCAAAAAAATCCGGGTTATGGTTCACCCGCAGGATCCCTTCAAGGAACATATATCCGAGAAAATGTTTTTCTTTAGTCGGCATGGATGCCTTTTTCATCAGAGGGACTGTTTTACGGATTTCCTCCATAACCTCACGCTCGTTGGTTGTCCAGTCGGCTTCCTCTTTGGAGACAGCTGAGAGTACCTGCCGCTGACGGAAACGTGCCGCATTACTGAGGTTGTTGGTCAGTGCTGTTAAGCTGTCTGCATATTGAAACAGAGGGTGTCCCTCATGGATATATACAGTTGCAGTACGCATGTAACTCATATCAGTTGTCTCCTTTCCTGAATGTATGAATACTGTTGGATTTATCAGCATTTCTATGCTATAATTATACCATAAATAAGCATCAGATGCAATGGAAAGGAGAACATATGTATGAAGTTACGTAATGATGGATACTATACAAACCGGCACAGCTGTTTCCTTCTCCAGTATCACCTTGTACTTGTAACAAAGTACCGGCATCCAGTGATCTGTGGTCCAGTGGAAGTAACTTTAAAACAATACATCCGGGATTTCTTTGAAAAACACGAAATGCCGGTCCATGCTTTTGAATGTATGCCGGACCATGTACATATCCTGTTTGATGCTTACCCGAATGTAAACCTTGCAGAGCTGGTCAATGCATTAAAGTCTGCATCATCACGGACAATCCGGAAACTCTATCCGGAAAAAATAAAACAGTACTACTGGAAGCCATACTTCTGGAGCCAGAGCTACTTTATTGGAACAGTAAGTGACCGTACAGCGGATGCAGTTGAGAAGTACATCAATAATCAGAAAAACAAATAATTTTTGATGAACGCTATGTTATACTTTTTCTTTCAGCACATTCACCCCCTCCTGATTCAGTAGGTCAGAAGGGGCACTCTGTGCTCATCGTAGAAATTTATATTGCATATATGAATATATATGTTCGCATATTGTTTTATTGACTTTTTTGTGATATATGCTATACTCATATTGTTAAGTAAAATTAAATAAGTAACCAAGGAAAGTCCGTTGATTTATTTCAATGGACTTTTTCTATTAACCAAGAGATGTTATAAGGCATCTCTATTTTTATGTCAAAAGGAGGACACATTATGGAAACAAAAAAACAAATGAGAGAGTATATTGATACTCTTAATAGTGCATCTGCTGATTATTACAATGGAGGCACATCAAATATGTCAGACCATGATTGGGATATTATGTTTGATAAACTTAAAGAAATGGAGAAGAATACCGGTATTGTTTATCCCGATTCTCCAACACAAATCGTCGGAACACCGGTTAAGGTCGATGGATTGCTTTCGGTGCAACATGAGTATGAGGCTCGTTCACTCGGCAAGACGAAAGATATTTCCGTATTTCCGGAAATTTTTAGGAAAAGAGCTGCAGGTATGGCAGTTGTTATGTGGAAACTTGATGGATCAACCATTGTTCTTACCTATGATGGAGGTGAACTCACGCTTGCTGCAACTCGCGGCAATGGTGAGACCGGATCGGACATTACCCATAACGCTCCATACATCAGGGGGATTCCAATGAAGATTCCATATAAAGGACATTTGGTTACCCGCGGTGAGGCTGTCATGTCTTATGCAGAGTTTGAGCGCATCAATAACGAGATTACGAATGAGGAAGACCAGTATGCGAATCCACGTAACCTTGCAAATGCGACAATAACAATGCAAGACAGCGCAGAGATGAAAGAGCGAACGATCCAATTCTTCGCATTTAATCTCGTTCACATGGATGATTCGTTGCCGGAGGATCAGGATACCTTTATGGGACGTCTTGATTATCTTGATTCACTTGGATTTGATACGGTATACCGTCTTTACGGAGATAGTAACAGTGATCTGATCGATGTGATGAATGGATTTTCTGATGCTGTACCACAGTTTGAGTATCCAGTTGATGGATTAGTTGTGGCATCTGATGATGTCAGATATGCTGAGTCTTTACCGGGAACCGGTCATCATCCAGATCCGCTTGTTGGCTATGCATTGAAATGGAAGGATGAGGAAATCGAGACAACACTTCGAGAAATCGAGTGGAGTCCATCCCGGACCGGACGTATCAATCCGGTTGCGGTGTTTGATCCGGTACATCTGGAAGGCACTGAGGTCACGAGAGCATCGCTGCACAACGTCTCTATTTTAAAGGAGAAACGATTGCGTGTTGGCGATACGATCACTGTGTTCAAAGCCAACAAGATTATCCCACAGATCTCAACAAACCTCACACCGGGGGGCAAACTTACTTACGCGGAATCTCATCCGGTATTCTGCCCATGTTGTGGACAGGAAACTGAACCGAAAATTACCGGTAAGGATGGAAAAATGGTAGAGGTTGCCATGTGCATGAATCCCGAGTGTCCTGCAAAGCACGTCAAGAAGTTCGTACACTTCGTAGAACGTGATTGCATGAACATCCGTGGATTATCAGAAGCAACCCTGCAGAAATTCATCGAAAGAGGCTTCATCCGCGAGTTTGCAGACCTGTATCATCTTGATCGATACAAGGATCAGATTGTAGAGATGGAAGGATATGGTCAGAAATCGTATGATAATCTGATTGTTTCCGTAGAAAAAAGTCGGAAGACTTCTTTTATTCCATTTATTCATGCCCTTGGAATTCCGAATATTGGAAAAGGGCAGGCAAAACTGTTCAACAAGGAGTATTCCGGAGATGTGAGGGAGTTTTTTAAGGATGTGTACCAAAGACACGATTTTACCCATATTGAAGGAATCGGAGATGTCTTAAATGATAACCTTTGGAGATGGGGAAATGAGTATCTGAGATACATTCCTTTCGAAGACAGTCTGGATAAGGCATTGCCACCTCTTAATTTGGAGATTTACGATCTACTCAAGGAAGTCAATGTTGAAACACCGGAAAGCAAGCCGGCAGGAGAATCATCTCTCCAAGGTAAAATCTTCGTGATTACTGGTAAGCTGAATCACTTTGTGAACAGAGATGCATTAGTGGCTAAGATCGAAGAACTGGGAGGAAAGGCTTCCGGATCGGTATCGAAGAACACTTCATATCTGATCAACAATGACGTGAGCAGCACATCCGGCAAGAACAAAAAGGCAAAGGAACTTGGTGTACCGATCATCTCAGAGGATGAATTCTTGGAGATGGTCAAATAAGGAACTTCTATGGAGGATGAAAAAATGGCGTATAGAACATATATAAATGGTACGCAGGTGTTTGGTAATAACGAATACTATCCGGAATGGATCAAATACCTGAAGAGTAAAGGAATTACCATCGGAGAAGAGGATGAATACGACGGAGAGATTGATGATTGGAGGAAAATCTGATGATGAAAAAGGAAAGGAAATATTTCCGAGTAAAAGTCCTCAGAATCCCTCCGTATAGCTCCATTAACGGAAGCTATTCCTACGAGGAAGATGTCTGGGCTTACTCAGAAGATGGCGCAAAGAATAAGATTGACCGGGAATACGAGAAGTGTTACGGCAGTCATATTCCAAGTGAAGTGACAGAAATCACTAAGGATGAGTTCCGCGGTGATAAAGTCAAGAAAAATTAGACAAGGAGGGCGTGGCATGAAAATTCAAACAGCGTTAGAAGTCGCAAAGGACTGTGGATTAGAAACAGTCGGAGAGGCTATCTATAATGTAAAAATTCACGCAGGCAGTTTATTTTCTTATTCTGATATCCAAAAGGAGATTGAGGAATTAGAAAATACATGGGAATGGACAAAATCCCATAGAAGAACTCCTGATGGAAAAACCATCAATGAAGATACGCCTGTAAACCTTATTCTTGAGCATCATATTGCTGAAGATAAGTAATTAAAATCAACCCTATGCACAGGGAAACGGAAGTTGAGGCACCTGTGCATGGGTGTCTCATTTTACCCATATGGGAGAAATGAGGAAAATGTATGAAAGTTAAGAAAACAATCGAACTTTTAAAGAATGAAAATCCGACTGCCAAAGTATATTGGGACGGACCGAATGAACAGAATGGATTGATTCAGATCGATTACCGAGAAAGTGAGCGCACGGTGGTTCTTAGCAATTTACCTTATGTAAATGGAAGAAACAACGAATACAAACCCATTATATCGGTAGAATCCCTTCTGACATGTCTGCAGAAAATTCCAAGTGATGCGGATGTTATTGTGGCAACCGGAGATCCGGTACTTTTTGTAGTAAGTTACAATAAATTCCCGAATCTTGTAATCCTTGAAGATAGGCATAATAATGATCTCTCTTCAGAATTAGATGCAAGATTTGAAGCCGCAGCAGAAAAACAGTGGGATGAACTTGATTTTTTCATGGATTTACTGGATACAGGTTTTACTTTGGCTGATATTAACAAATATTGTCCGGAGAAATACGAATATTCCAAGAAATTCATGGAAGAACATGGACTTATCCCAGATGTCATTGATGCATATGGTAATGTGTATGATCCAAAGGATTATACGATTGAAGCTTGTCCTATTTGCGGAAGAGAGGAAGTAATCCATATCAAAGGAGTTACTCGTTGCAGATGTGGTTATCCGCTTGCACCATGTAGCGCCTGTGAAAGCTGCGATTACGCAACATGTCCATATGGATGCGATGGAACAGACAAAGACGCTGAGAAACCATGTGATCACGAAGCTTTAGAGGACGACACTCAGAGAAAACTCTATAGTTTGCTTTAAAAAGGAGAAAAAATTATGAAAAAATGCGTAAGTTTAAAAAATTTATTCGAGAATGGGATTCCATGTCTTGAGTTTGGAGGAACTATCAAATTTCACAAAGAGTCAGAAGCAGATTATGATTTAGTCAATGACATACAGGAAGTGATTCTTCGCGATAATGAAGAGTTAGATTTTGGAGAGTGGTGTTGTGACGAAACAGATGGTAAATTCATTGTCGGAACCGCAGAATCTGGAAGAAAAGTTTACTTTTCCAAAGAAGAGTATGATCTTGCAGTGTCTGAAAAACAAACAATTGAACTTGGTAAAGAATATTATTTTGCCGGCTATAAATGGATTCCGGTTATCAAGAAAAATGCTCATGAGATAGTGATTCAATCACTTGGTGTTACTGCCGGAGAATGGCCAGGATACAAGTTGCCACAATTTGGAAACGGAAATGATTATTCCAAAGATATTTTTGAAAAAGACATCAGTGAATATGATGAAAAGATGCAAAATCTCTATAAGTCAATCAAAATGGTGGAAGCCAAAGATGGCTCTGGATTATATTTATTTAGTTACCGTGTTGTTGAAAAAATTACGATTCTTCTTAGCTCACTTGTAAAAGCTGCAAGCAATCGGTCTAACGGCTATTTCGGATGCGCTTGGCTTGGAGATGTTGCATGGAATGGTCTTTCAGCTATGTATGTCGAAGAAAATGGCGACATATTACTCGGAACTGGTCAAAACGACCTATTTGTTGTGGCTCCCGCTTTCAATCTTGATTTGTCAAAAGTGGAGGTTTGCGGCGATGAAATTATTATCAAAAATCTTGCAGTGTCTGAAAAGCAAACAATTGAACTTGGCAAAGAGTATTATTTTGCCGGCTATAAATGGATTCCAGTTAAAAAGAATGCAAATAAGGTAGTAATCCAATCGCTTGGTGTTACTGCCGGATCGTGGCCGGGATACAAGATGCTTAAATTCGGAGGCAAAATTCATGGATTATATACATCAGACATTGATGGACAGAATATTAGTGCATACGATGATAAAATGCAAGAATTATACGATATCATCAAAGAAGTTGAAGATACATCCGCTTCATACGGTAGAGGTCTGTACCTGATATCCAAAGAAAAAGCTAGTTTTACGAAATTTGGTGAATCGGCATTAAAGGAAGCTGCAAATTGTGCGCGTTCATTCGGGGCTTCCAGCAACTATGCGTGGCTCGGTACTGTTTGCGACAGATTCAGCGTGTGGGTTATTAACTCGAACGGCTATGTCTACGGCAGCTTCAGCCAATACGATGACTATGTTGTTGCACCGGCGTTTAACCTCGATTTGTCAAAAGTGGAGGTTTGCGGAGATGAAATTATCATTAAAGATGACAAACCACAACCACAGACTTATGGAATCATGTTAATTGAAAAGCCGGAAGTTGAAGGATTGACAAAGTCAGAAGTCATGCAGATGTATGATCAGATGGATGCAGATGAGGCTTATCCGTTGGAGATTAGCGGATGTGAGACATCTGCAATGGGCTTCATTACAAAGGATGCTGCAAAAATTCTGGACTATGACTATGAAGAGTCAGGTCTTAAGGATTTTGTTGCTACCATTCTGAATGATATGAATAATGAATCAATTGATGGTATTTACAAATTTTGTGGTATCAAAATTCGTCTGTTCAGATAAAAATATGCGGCGGTCATAGTAATGATCGCCGTAAATAGAAGTTAGGAGGAAAAATATGGGAGCATGTTATGACGTACGGCTAAAGATGCAGTTTTCTGCAGCTGATGCCAAAGAAAAAATAGTAGCCATTATGCAGGAATATATCAAGAACGAGACGAGTGTTGACTTCAGTCTTGATAAATATGCTGCTGAGGGTGTGACAACAGATTCCGTAGAGGATCTGTTAAAGATTTGTCTCGGAGGATGGAAGAAATGCCATCCACGTATCAAACAGAAAAGCGATGGTATGGAATACAGTTGTTCATTCGATGCCGGATACGGATGGGAGCGAGTCATGATGGATATGTTCGGGCTGATCTGTCCTTATATTATGGATGGTTCAGAAATGTACATATCTGTGGATAATGACTACGACTATCTTGTGATAGAAAAAGGAAAGTGCATTCAAAAGCATTAGTGAAGGAGGAAAAGCATATGAGTACACATGCGATTATCGGCATTCAGAATGCCGATGGAACAATTACTGCAGGATGGCAGTGGAATGATGGAATGAGCAAGCTTCCATTATTAAGAAAGTACTTTGGTACATTGGAAAAGGTACAGGAGCTTGTTAAAAATGGGGTTTGGAATAATCTTGTTCCAACGGAAGAAAAGAATCTGCTTGATCATTTTGCAGAATGGACAAAACGTCCAAACAGCGATTATTATCTTGTATCAGTTAAAGATTGCCACCTGCTCAAAGAAAAGCCTTGTGACAATGCATTGTTCTGTTTTGGAAGTGACGAAGGTATTACCGTCAACGATGATGGCTCAATGACCTTTGATTCATTTGAAATGGCAAATGGACAAGACATCAATTATTTATACCTTTTCTATCCAGATACAAACGAATGGAAAGTTTTTAAATAAGGAAGGAGACGGCGGTCATGGTTGTTAAAATTAGTTTGTCGCCGAGCGACAAGGAACGTATAAAGGATGTATTGGGAATCTCAAGTTATGAAGAAATCCATGCATCCATTGTTAAAGCATATAACGATATGTTAGACAAAAATGAAAAACCAAGAAAAATAATCTTGCAGGACGGAACGTGTATGGGAGATGAAATTCTCGTGTTTTTAACAAATGTACCTAAAAATCGGTTAAAAAGTTTGGTAAAAGAGTCTTGTGACATTTATAAAAATGGAGGCTCGTATGAGGATGTCCCATTGTGGGCAAATGTCTTAACTGATGAAGGGTATATTTTCGAACTACAAGATTGTGAGAATCCCGAAGGCATACAAGAACTGTATGTCATAGAGAATCAACCAGAACTTGTTTAATCTTAACCCGGCGCACCGGGAACTAATTATTGAGGTTCCCGTGCGTGGAACCTCAGTTTCCTAAAAGAAGAAAGTGAGGAATATATATGACAAAGCAAAGTACGAACGAGAAATAGATTAAGAGATTGACATATAAAAATACCTCAAGTACATTTAGATTATTACTGACCTGCCAGTTGGTAAAATCTAAAGAGTTTTGGAAGAATGGAGGATTTTATGACACGAAGATTAATGAATAGCAACAGAATGCATTTTACATGCTAAAATAGAAGCAAGTAAATAATAGTTTCAAATGGAAATTCTGAGGTAAACAATATGAAAATAAAATTAAAAATCACAAGTGGAGATTATAATAAATATAAGGATTTCTTATCGAAATATCAATATGAAGAGGAAATAACCTATTCTTCTTGGTATGAACCAGACATTCTTCATAATGAGAGATACAGGATTACTTATATAAATGCATCAATTCAAATTAGTTCTTTGGATGAATTATTTGAATTAGCAAAATGTCTTCCTAACAAAAGTCACGAAATTATTGTAAATAATGATATTGAAGAGGAAGATAGTCCTTATATCGAAATCTATGATAATTATAGGGAATGAAATCTAATTTAGAAGAAATACAATTATTCCATTTCCAATTAGAGAACGTATTACCCGATGCACCGGGAACTATCAATTGAGGTTCTCGGTGAATGGGGAGCCTCTTTAGAAAGAGAGGAAAATTATGAAAGTTGACATTTATTATAATTATGATATACTAAATGTGTTAAGTAAAATTTAATAGTAACTAAGGAAAGTCCGTTGATTTATTCAATGGACTTTTTCTATTAACCAAGAGATGTCATAAGACATCTCTATTTTTATGCCAAAAAGGAGGGCACATATTATGAATAACAAATGCGAAAAAAAATTTAACTCTGGGAAGGAGATGCTTGATTTTCTTCAGGCAGGAAAGGATCTCTATAATCCAGAGACAGATGCATATATCTTCGTATATAGCGAAGATAAAGCAATTGCATATTACAGCGTCAGTAAAGAAGATGCCAAGAAATATGCGAAGATTGAAGCCGATACTGGCGAATACTGGGACAGCAATCTTGGAGTTGGAGGATATATCTATGAAGATCAACTTAGTGAAAATTACGACAAATCAAAGATGAGCAGTCGTGATTTTTGCAATGAACACTTCAACGAAGGAGTCTGGGTAAAAACTACAGATTACTTAGAATATCTCGAAATCGAAGCAAAGTACGAACGAGATATTGCAGTGGCAACAGAATCGCTCAAGCAGTTGGAAACTGCAGGTATTATGCTACCAGTTATGGTCGATGCAATTCTTACCTATTTTGCGGATTCGGACGAGAAAAGGGTAGTCTTTATCAGCGCTTTGCCGGTTGAATTCAAGAAGGCGGTAAAAAACGAGATGGAAAAAGTTCAGATCAGAATCGATGTAAAATCATTTGCAGAAGATTATGACCGGCCATACTCGAAGAAACTTGCTGATATGGTTGCCGAAAGATGGCTTAATACAAGTCAGGATGCAACGATAAGCTATTGGGACAATCTCGAAGCTCTGATCAACCCAATATCGGAAGAACTGAAATTGACAGAGTGGAAAAAGACAGATGATATGCAGTGGAGAAGAGCCACTGGATTTTCATCGTTTGATCTCGTAGAGGTAAGAGAATGGCCAGATGGATATATTTATGTATCCGGCAGCGTTGATCTTCACGACTACGATGAAGAGGAAATTGCTGATTGTATCAATGGCTATGGCTATAAAAATCTTTCAGAAATGGAAGAAACATATTGTGACGATGCAAAAGGTGTAATCGCCGAATGCATCTTTGAGCAGACGCAAGAGTGTGAACTGATCTGTTTTGGTGACTTTAAAACAGAAGCCGAAGCAGCCGAAGCCGCTCAGAATTATATCGTTAATAAAGTAATATAGGAAGGATGGTTAATATATATGGAAAATTTAAAAGAAAGATTTCATCTGGTTTGTAAACCTATCCCAACGTATGCTTTAAGCGATGAGATTGGATTAGATACGGAAACTTCATATATTCTCGATGTAACTACTAGAGAAAATTTTGAAATTGCAAATGAATATCTCAAGGAGGCATGCTTTGAAACCTATGTTCCTATTCCTGAATCCTATATGGGCGAAAAGCTAATCATGGAATATGCAACAAATGGTGGAAACGATGGGGACTGGTACTGTGTTCATGGGAATATTGATCAGTATTTTAAAGCAGCAAGAACAACTTTAGAAAGATACATGAAAGAATTGTAGACTTGAATCAAGAGTTTCAATAGAATAATGGAGGAAAATACGATGGAAGCGATTAAAAGTGAAGAATTGCAGGGAACAACAATTACTGGATTAAAAAATCTTTTGGACGATACAAATCGTAAAATTGCAGAGACAAAGGAAATTTTAAGAGTTCTCAATGAAAATCAAAAAGTGTGCAAATTAGAGCTAGTTGAAAAGCAGAAAATTCAAACAACAAGCATAATAAAGATTCAAAAATATAAAGGCTTTTATTCTACAACAACTGATATAGAAATATATCTTGATAATGTAGACAAAAGTGGGAACCTGATTGATGATGTAGCATTTCGTAGACTTCAATACAGTGATAGAACGCAACTGTCCAGTATACTTGCAGCGTTATATGAGGAATATGGTTTCAAGAAAATCATTACCAGTATGAAACTCCCGAAAGCTATTTCTAAAAAATATAATGTTGAATTTGATGAGACTATGAAACGATGATTTAGTCACCTAACCCGGTACTCCGGGAACTATCAATCGAGGTTCCCGGCAAACGGGAGCCTCTGTTTATCCCTGAATGGGAAGAAGGAGGAAATATTATGTATTTAGTTAACACAGGAAGCATTCAGGCTTCAAAAAATGTTGATGAAGTTGCAAAGATTCTTGTCGAGGAAGAAATTTATTCTTCATTGGACATGGTTCCAGTCTATGATGAACAGAAGATTGGTATTGAAGATGTATATGGCGATATCGAGAGCAAACTCGATAGGGTTGTAGACAGGTGCAATGCACTTGGCATTGAACTTACCGGAAATATTGATTATGTTGGTGACGCAGAAGGTCGCTACTTAATTGGGCAAAAAGTAGAAAGCCTATCGAAAAGAGACCTTATTATCAGAGATGCCTCTGTTTCGACTCTTTTGAAAGAACTCGAAAGGAGAGGCGTTTACTTTATGAATGAGTCATCTGCGAAGCCGACACTTGTTGCGTATGACATCAAATGGGATACGGACGGCGATAAGGATACTTTCGATAACCTTCCAAGTGAAATTAAAATCCCGGAGGAAATGGTGGATAATGAAAGAATCTCTGATTATGTATCAGACGAAACAGGATTCTGCCATGCGGGATTCAAACTTGGTATTCTATTCCGTGGAAAAATCATGTCGTATTACACAAACTGGTTAGATAATGATACTTTCCAGATGTGGTTTGGAGAAGGCATCTTTAAAGATTACGAAGGAGATGATTACCTGATCAAACTTGAGAAGCATCTCAAAGATGATGAGTGGGTTGTTGAAATCGTATGGGATGAAGATGTTTCAACCATTGAAGGGATTTATAACGCAGATGATTATATCACATTACATGAAATCCTAAAGATTGAAATGATCTGTGAAAAGATTATTCAACGAAGTTCGGATGAAGCTTCTTTGAGAGATGAGAAAGAAAATTCTGTCTGTAAACAGGATAAAGATCTACAGGTACTGGAAATTGAACGAATGTTGACAATCAGCTCCGCGCATGTATCTCAGAACACAAGAGAACTGCTTGATGAAGTTATCGATGACACATGTTGTGTTCCAATGCCACCTGTATATGAAAAGTCCGGTTATGGATGGTTTGTTGCGTGCGATCCAGACACCGATAATGAAGCTCTGGGAGAAACCTGGGATGATTACCCTGTGGATCTTGTGGCAGCAATGAGATTAGCCAAAGAACAGGGCTGCTTCTGGTTATGTATCGACTGCGACGGTCCTGAAGTAGATGAATTAAAGCCGGTTGTATAATCCGGCATTGTGAACTGAAATTCAGAGGTTTCCGATATTGGAAGCCTCTGAATCAAAACAAGAGATTAAAATGGAGGATTAATATGACAAAGAAAGAATTGAAAGATAAACTGCTTACAGGTGCATTTCTTATTGATTTGTTTGAGTTTTCAGATGGACAGGAATGTTTAATTTACAAGGGAGATTTTGAAGTATCCGATCGAATTATTTATATTCCTGATGTTGATTTGAACGAAATCGATACGGAATCAGTGTTAGAAGATGAAGAAATCGAAAATGTAATCAATCACTGTTATACAGGAAATGATTTTGTTGTGGAGTGTAATGGTCATGAAGATCTAGCAAGAGAATTGTTTGATTTTGTTGATTGGCAGAATCCAAATATTCAAGATTTGTTAGATGGATACGATGATGAAGAATTTGAGGAAAGACATGGTTTTTCAATGGACGAATTTAAGGAGTGATGATATATGACTTTTGAAGAAGCAAGACGTAGAAGTGATTATAAGTTTACATTGAATGAAATTGAATCGTTAATTGATGATATCAGAAGTAATTACATGAAAGGCTTAGAAGAGAATGGAGATGGATATAGAGGAGCTGCTGTTCTTGAAATTGGCTATGTCGATATAGAAGTAAATATTTATACATATGCTCAATGTGTTATAAATGCAGATCCAGAAGATCATACACCGTTAATTGATTATTTTACATGCTTAAAACATGGAGATAAAGATGAAGATTGGGAGTCTGATGGATATTTAGATTATAGTCTAAATGTAGATTGGAATTCGAATAATTGGAAAGAACAGTTGGAAAGAGATATGTTTAAAGCTCTTGATATGTACGTGAAGGCAAGTGATTATAGTTATGATCATGCTAACTAAACAAGAGTTTCTTTGGGAAAATGGAGGAAAAGATATATGACCTATTTAGAATTAGCAAGAAAGATAAAGAGTGCATATAAAGAATTAAAACGAGATGAATTTTGATATTGATGAATTTGAAGTAGAATAGAAATGCGTGTTTACTTGGATTTAGAAAGGCAGGTAAGAGAAATGTATATTTTTACAATTACTTATAATTTTGACAGAGGCAGTGTTGTAAAGAAATGTGAGACAATGGAAGAAGCTATTAAAATGCTTCACAATTATCTTGGTGAAGAAGTATGCACAGTCAAGAAAGAAAGTGGGTATGAACCGTCTGTATTAAAGTGGTCAGAGGATGATGTTATTCTTGTATATGCAGAGGGCTATACAAAAGAAATTGGAAATAGAAATTACGCTAAAGAAACGGAAGATAGAAATTACGCTTTGGAAGATTGTGCTTATTATAGAATTTTTGAGGTGTAGGAAATTCGCATTTCATTAAAAGATTGGAGGAAATATGGACGGATTAATTGATAGATTTAAAATTAAAGATGCAATATATGAAATGAGAAATAAAAAATTATCTGATGCAGATATGGAAATATGGCATTTGATAAATGAATTACCGGCAGATATGAATAAAGAAAAGGTAATTCAACGGATGGAAGCATTGAAAGATGTTACACAGGATGATTCGGTTGCAGAACGGGTTAGTACACAAATTTGGAATAAAGCAATTCAAGCTTGTATTCAAATTGTAAAGGCAGGTGGTATAAATGAAAATAATTAAATGCTATGAAGATTATGCAAAGTTACGCAAAACTCTAAAGTCAAAACAATACGACTTAAATATATAAACTCTTTAATGTTATATGGAATGATGAGCTTGGAGAGTCAGAGATTACAGTTGAAAACGATGCTGGATTTAGAGCAATTATTATTGGTAATACAAGTGGTGTAAAAAAATCAAGAGGTTACATGTATTTGTTTTATACCAATGATGATACAGAATCATTTCCGACTATTAAAGAAATAGAACACAGATTAAAAGTAGTTGCAAATCAAGAAACTTTAACAGATAAAAATGCGGATTACTTTGATTGGAAAGAGTATGGCTCTTTAGAAGAACAGAGAAAATATTTTTCAGAAATAATACTAAACACATTGAAACGATGATTTAGTCTTATTCCCCGATGCACCGGGATCTATTATTAAGAGGTCCCGTGCAGGGGGACCTCTGTCTATCCCATTATGGAGAGAAAGTGAGGTAATAAAATGAAATTATTAGAAATGACATTCAAGTCTACCGCATGTAGACATGACGAGGAACTTATTAAAAAGTTGGATGATCTTCATTGCGGAGCATCCATTAAAGAATGCACATTGTACCGCGTGCTTTTTACAGATCTTCCGGAATATCTCAAAGAACAGTGGATGAATTATGCCGAAGGTATTTGTACTGATAATGAAATGAGAGAGCCGTGCATTGAGCTTGAAGCAATCTTCATTCCAGACGGAGATATGTGTGACTACGAGTTTAAGTATTATTTTGACGAGTATGTCACATTCAATGTCAAAGAGGAAGATGCCCATACTATGTGTGACATGTTCACGGCGTTTTGCTTAGAACATGGAAATGAATATCCAGACGCGTACAATGAATTAAAAGGTTGTAATCTCGGAGATGCTGATTGGATAGAGCTGCGAGACTTTTTTATGCCTCGTGTGATGGAAGCAAAATTGCTTCCGGGATACACTTGGACTCACTATAGCGATGGTTCTGGTAGCCTCAAGAGTCCGGACGGTTCCCGAATGCTGGAATATGATTTGACCACTTGTGAATATAATATGTTGATTGGACCACGTCCTGGATGGAATCTAATTCCAAACGGCTATCTTCTTGAGAAATTTAAAGAGTTTGCCGAGGAAGAGTGTCGGAATATTCTGAAAGCAAACTAAATCATCCACATGGAAAATAGTTTAGAGTAGAGATAAGAGGAAAGATAATTGTATTTCCACGAGAAAATGGCTATAATGTACATAGGGTATTACCCTGTTGAATCAGACAGGGTAATACATTCGTTCCCTGTCTGAATTAGAAAGAGAGGAAACGATGAAAAGCGAATATATTATAGAAACACTTAATTTGTTATTAATAACTGTCAGCATGTTTGTTTTGTTCCTTACAAGTTATAATGGCTTGGCAGCATTAATATACATAATGCCTATGATTGTTGAAACACTTAAGGAAACAGCAAAGAAGAAAGAAAAAAGAATAGAATGCATTGTTGATGTAATCGGTCTTCTTTCTTCATCTGCAGTGATGATTTTGATTGTCGCAATTATGCTAGGTTTTCACATTAATAGTAATTTTGCAATTGCAACAATCGCGGTATATCCGTTTTACAAAACATTTCAAGTTGTTGTTTTGTATAGAAGGGAGGAATAATTATGAGCATGACTATGGCTTCAATAATTGCGGTAATCGCCATTGGTGGAGGTTTTGTCTGCGGAATATGGTGCACAAAAGACGATAAGAAGAAAAAACTATAGCATTTATCTTAGATATGTGGTATAGTGTATTTGTTAAGTAAAAATTAAATAGTAACTTAGAAAAGTCCGTTGATTTATTTCAGCGGACTTTTTCTATTAACCAAGAGATGTTTTGTGACATCTCTTTTTTTTATTCTTAAAGGAAGAACGGAGGAAAAATTATGATCGAATGTATCAGAAACACAGCAAAAACTTTAACGAATGAGAACCATATTTGCCACATGTCAGATGCCAAATTAACAGACGCAGAACATCAAAATGGAGGAATATCTATGTATGAAATGGATATTGTAAAAGTTTTATCATCTTTGCCGGCCGATGATGGTAATTTTAAGTCTGCTTTAGTAGAAGCATCTACAAACCAGCTTAAAATCGCTATTCAGATGATGGAGGAAAAAGGTGGGCATAACAAAACACGTCTCAATGCTTGCACAAAAGCTTTGAAAAAGAAAGAAAAGGCAAATCTCAATAAGGAATATAAAGTCGTGTATGACCGAAAAGGTTATACGATCGAAGCCGGTCAGAACGGATGGATTCCAGATAAAGAAATTGCTGAGAAAATTCTCAAGAAAAAGCAGGGACAGTCACTTTATAGGGATAACAAGCTTTATCTTGAGGAACGTGACGCAAAAAGCGTCCCTACTGCCTGTCAAAAATATAATGGCAAACGAGTTCTCAATGAAGATCTCATGTATTTTGACGCTTTAGAGATCGGAGATCTCGTTGAAGAGGTTATTATTGAAAACGGCAGAAATACTCTTCCTCCGGCATGTGATCGAAGCGATTGCATGCAATTCGGAGAGGCATATTCCACAAGAATCGACGATGATGGTAAGTGGAAGACCACTTATCTGACATTCAAGAAAGTTACAGATGGAATATGGGAGTTCTGCGGTGATTGCTTTCGCGGAGAAAATACACAGACTGGCGAAAGACCGGCTGTTATCTAGGAGGTATCATATGAATCGACAAGAAATCGAGGCATATGTTGCCTCAAAGAATAGTACAGTTCTTGACTTCCCGGATCGTGGACCATGGGGAAATAACCGATATCGTGGTAACTGCAGCGGATGGATCATTGCGTATCTCATATGGAGATACGGAGTAAAATCACTTGCAGAATTATTTGCGGGCGGTGGTACCGGATCCGATGTGTGCAAAGACATGAATGTTCCTTATATTGGAGCGGATCTTAATCCAAACCCAGTACGGAACAACATACTTACCGTTGATGCAGTAATGGATGAGGTCCCGGATCAGTTCCGTGATAAAGAAATGCTTTTTATGCATCCACCTTACGGCGCAGAGATTGGGATATCTTATGCAGGAAGCATGTACAAGGATACTACTGGGGAATTAGCAAAATCAGACCTTGGACAGATGCCATGGAAGGATTTTATGAGAACTTTAAATGAAGTGATCATGAAGTACTATGCAGCGATGGCACCGGGATCAAAGATGGCAGTTCTTATGGGCGATGTCAGACGAAATGGAGTCTATTACTCTATGTTCAATGATATCGTAATGCCTGGAACAGTTCTGCAGGCTTACGTCAAGATGCAGAATAACTGCGTTTCAGATGGACGAACCTATAACAACCGGTTCACACCGATTCAACATGAGATGATGTATGTGATCGAGAAAGCATTGAATGCGTACTTGATCAATTACAAACTTCCAGTTGAAAAGGAGATGGACCTTAGAGATTCTACGTCAGCTACGTGGAAAGATGTAGTTTATGCTGTAATGCATAAATTTAAGGAAGACACTTCTCTGGAGAAGATCTATCACGAGATAGAAAGCTATCGGAAGTGCCAGTCCAACCCTCATTGGAAGGAAAAGGTCAGACAGACATTACAGTCTGGTCCGTTTGTTTCTACTAAAAGAGGTGTCTGGGCTACAGCAGCTTAACAATTAATCGGCACATCTATAAAATGGTGTGCCGACATTCTAATAGTTAATGAGGAGAAAAAATATGGTAGATATGAGAATTATATGGAAAGCACAGATAGATTTATGTAAAAGGATTGCTGACGACATTATAAAAAATAATGCTTCAGAAGAAATCTGCAGGTATGCAGATAAATATGCGGTGATTGAATCACCATTTGAAACCAGTGGAGGATGTTGTGGAGAAGACAACATCAGAATCAACTTTGGTGAGGCATATTGTCACGTTGATATTGACGAGAACAATGCGCCGACTGGGGAAGTGTGGTGGAACAATGAAGAAATGGGAATTTCTGATGCAAGAACCTACGAAGAGTCAATAAAAGCTTTGGAAAGATTGTCACTTGAAGAAGCTTATAAAAATTGTATGTTCATAGAAAGTTACCTGGATCAGGAAGGAAAAGAAATCCACAGTTATAATTATGAACCTTTTACAGCTATTGAAAATGAAAGTTTACAGACAAAAGCAGCTGAGGCTTTTGCTTTTTTGGATTGGATGTGTATTGATCTTGGAGATAGTTATTCCGATGAAGTTAGAGAAATCTGCTCTCAGATGGAAATAGAATTTCCAGAAAACACAGACGAGGATATTCCACTTATGGAGCTTGCAACAAAAGCCTACGAAAAATACTTGGAAGAAAAGCCATCAGAGATTGTAGACAATGTTTTTTATTATGAAGACTGCAGCAATTTCATTATGCAACAGATTGCTTATGTGAAGGATGCTGACAAGAGCATTATTCATGCAAAAAGTCTTTTGAATTATGTCGAAGAAAAAGTGAATCAAGGTGTTCTGTCAAAAAAACAGCTGACCGCGGCTGAAAATTTGAATAGTTTACTTTCATCAGTAGATGTTTCCCTTGTATGTATAGGACGATATGTTGGTGACAGATTGTGGAAAAAATTAGACGGAAATCATTATTTTCAGTCTAATACAGGCTTTATTACAGGACATATTACAGAAAAAGATGAAAATGCATATGCACTTGGATCATACGTGTGTTATGCACAACATTTAATAGGAGACAATGGATATGCTGTAACATTTTGTCGCAAAAAAGAAAGTATTATTGCACATGTGTATTCATACAAACGCAAAAATTACAATTGTGAATCTAATTTTTTCATATATTCTGATATGAATTATGAAATTTCACTGACAGAAAGTGCGTTGGATAACGATGTATCAAAATTGGCAGCATATATCAATACATTGCCTATAAAGTAGCCAGGAACATTTTATGAAATCGAGGTAGAAATAAAATTATGAGATATGTAGAGAAATTTTTAAAAGATAATAAGATCCAGACAGAATGCGAAATACACACTGGTGACATTTGGCAATCTGTTGATATTGATTTTCTTAACGATAAAAAGAAAATGGAAGAGACATCGTTTGATGTCGCACAGGTATTATCAAAAAATGGTCAATCAGAGCTTTCTCAGTTGTTTGATGACTTTTGCATTGAAAATAATTTTTCCCACCCTGAGATTGTATCAATAACGGTTGTTAAGTCCGCATGGACTTATATGGACATTATGGGAGAAATTTGATGAGTTTGTAGAATAAAAGGTTGACAAATTGATGTATCCGAATCAAAACAAATAATATATCCCACATTGGGAACGCATAAGAGGTTCCCGATATGGGAGCCTCTTTTAATATCTGCTAAATACGGAAGAAAAGAGAGGAAAATATTATGAACGATTATAAAGAATTTTATCCAACACCAGAAGAAATTGTTGACAAAATGCTTGATGGAGTCAACCTTAATTATGTTAAGACTGTTTTGGAACCATCAGCGGGAAAGGGAGATATTGTGCATGGACTTAAAGAACATACAAAGTATCACAACCTCGATATTGACTGTGTAGAGATCAACAAAGATTTGCGTAACTGCTTAAAAGGAGCGGGATACCGCGTAGTAGGAGATGATTTCCTTACTTACACGACGATGAAACAGTACGATTTAATCGTCATGAACCCACCGTTTTCAAATGGAGATGTGCATTTAATGAAAGCTTTGAAAATGCAACAGACACATGGTGGTGCAGTAGTTGCCCTGGTAAATGCAGAGACAATCCGAAATCCGTACACTAATCTCCGAAAGGAACTGGTACAGCTGATCGAAAATGCAAACGGCACGGTAGAATATATCGAACATGCATTTTTAGAGGCAGAACGTCAGACTGATGTGGAAGTAGCACTTGTGAAAGTAAAATTTCCTGAACCAGAACATATATCATCCATTATAGATAAACTGCAGAAGGAAAAGGCTTTGAAAGAGCCGGATCCGGTAGAACAGCAGTATCTGGCAGATAATGATTTCATCAAAGCTATCGTTGATCAGTATCAAATGGAAGTCAAGGCCGGGTGTCAGTTAATTGAAGAATATAAGGCAATGCAGCCGTACATTCTTTTTGGTTTTCCAAAAAAAGATGAGAATTATGAATGTATTCTCAATCTTGCAATTGGTAAATACAATAATATGAAAGATGCCACAGTAAACGATTTTATTAGGGAAGTGCGAAAAAAATATTGGACCACTTTGCTTTTAAATAAACAGTTTACAGGAAAATTAACATCAAACGTTTTGAAAGAATACCGGGCAAAAATTCAGGATCTGACAGATGTTGAATTTTCAGTTTTCAATATTCTGGAGGTAAAATGGGATATGATGCAGAATGTTGCCAAGGGAGTTGAACGATCGATCATTAATTTGTTTGATATGTTCTGCGGTCATTGGTTTTCTGATGAAATGGGAACAAGCATCCACTATTATAATGGATGGAAAACAAATAGTGCTTATAAGGTTAATAAGAAAGCGATTGCGGGTTGGGATGCATTTTGTAATTATGACAAGCACTTTGACCCTGTTTGGAGCAGTTACAGTCTCGACTGTGGCTGCTTAGACAAATTATACGACATGGAGAAATGCTTTAATTACCTCGATAACGGCCGTACTGATGATGGTGAAGAAATGGAAAGTATTTTGAAGACTGCAAAGAAAAACGGTCAAACCAAGAATATAGAGCTGAAATATTTCACAGTAACGTTTTACAAAAAAGGGACATGCCATATCGTATTCAAAGACGAAGAACTGCTGAAGAAATTCAACCTTTACGGAGCGCAGAAGAAAGGCTGGTTACCTCCTTCATATGGAAAGAAAACATATGAGGAAATGGATCCGGAGGAAAAGGCTGTTGTTGACGAATTTGAAGGTAAAGCAGAATATGGAAAAACTCTTCAAAACAAAGACTTTTACCTTGTTAACGAAAATCAATTCTTGATTGGAATGGATGAAGCAGTATAGTAGTGAAAATCTTTTTCACAAGAAACCAATGGTTTCATTGCACAAATTATGTGCAATGAAACTTTTAGGTGACCTTTGTAGTTTTTCTTTACAATAAAAGAGATATATGATATATTTAAAATGTAAAGTAAAAGTTTATATAAGTCACTGATAATTGAGTCTGGGAAAATTAACTAAATTTTCCCGGACTTTTTTATATAACCAAGAGCTGAGATTTGTCGGCTCTTTTTTTATGCACCCTGCTAAATAATGCAGGAAACAAAAGGAGGCGTGTTTTATTATGAAAAACACAAAAAAAATCGCGGATATTTTCGTTCGCGTGGGAGGCATTGCTTACATGATCGTCTTCCTTACAAATCATCTGCCAATGGTCTATTCTGCGGATGACAAAAGTGTATATACGATTATGTTCTTTTTATCAATCATATTTGTGATAAAAGGAATCGCCATCTTTGAAGAAAAGGAGGAGCTGAATCATGGCAGAAGAAATAAGAAAAACTCTCGTGCAACAGTACGAAGAACTGGTAACAAAATTAGCGGTCAATACAGAAAAAATCGCGCCAGTTGACCGGACCGGAAATGGACGGTACGCAGCTGCTTATGAGCAGCTTAAAGAAAAAGTCCGTAAAGGAGCAGGAGAATATGCATTCTGCTATGTATTTGGTTCTTTATATGTACCAAACACTCCTGATGGACTAGATATGTTAAAAAAAGGCATGGACAAGATTAAGCGGAAAGGGAAAGAACTGATACAGGCTATCTTTTCGTTCAGCTTTGAAAAAATCCATGCACTTTTGGATGAACTACGATCAGAGATTATTAATGACCTCTGGTTGCCGTTGGAGACTGCGCTGATAAACAGTGATAAAGAGATGCCAGAAACACTCTTTGTCGAAACTTTACTTGCTACAGCGTAGATAAGTAGGACTGATCTATGATCAGTCCTGCATTATTATGAAAGTGAGGAATTTATGCAATTACAATTAAATGAAAAACAGAAACAGATGGTTGCTGCAAAAGAAGGTCCTGTGCTTGTAGTCGCATGTCCGGGATCCGGAAAAACAACCACTATGATTGCAAGAGCAAAAGCTCTTGTGGATTATGGCGTTAACCCGGCTAAATTACTTGTTATAACGTTTACAAAGCAGGCTGCAACGCATATGCAACAGAAATATGAAAAAGCATATGGTAAGGAAGGAATTACATTTGGTACAATCCATTCCATATGTTATCGTATGCTTCAGTCGGTAGCAGGATATACAAAAAAAGATATCCTGCTTGAATCCGAAAAGTGGGCATTTCTTGCTGGACAGCTACACGGAAAAGTGGCTGCAGCAGAAATGGAAGAAACAATTTCTGGTATAATGAGAGAAATCTCATTTATTAAAAACAAGTGCATTCCACCGGAAGCATATGAGCCGGATAGCACCGATAAGAGAACATTTTGTATTCTTTTTCATGCCTACGAGGACTTCAGAAAATCCGCTGGCAAAATAGACTTTGACGATATGCTAATTCTTGCCAGGGATATTTTATTTAACAACGGAATGGTGCTTGAAGAATACAGGAAAAAGTTCTCATACATCATGATCGATGAATTTCAGGATACCAACCGCGTCCAAGCGGATATTTTCTATCTGCTTGCAGGAGAAAATGGAAATATTTTGGTTGTTGGAGATGATGATCAGAATGTATATGGGTTCAGAGCCGCAGAGTCTGCGATTATGCTTGACTTCCCTAAGAAATTTCCAAATTGTAAAATTATTTATCTGGACACCAATTATCGAAGTGAACCGGAGATAATTGAAATTGCAAGCAAACTGATTGCATGTAATAAAAAGCGGTTTGAAAAAGATTTCAAAGGAGAAAAGAAAGGAAAGGGACATATTAAAATTACCTGTTTTCCGGATGTTGTAAAACAAAGGGATTCTGTTGTGGAACAGTTAAAAAAACTGCATGAAACTGGAGTTCCATATGAGGAAATGTCGGTTTTATACCGCACGAACAAACAAAATTTGATGTATGTGCAGGCACTCATGAAAGAAGAGATTCCATTTTACACGACAGAAGCTGTAAAGGATCATCACATGGAGTTCCCATTTCAAGATTTTATGGCATATTACCGTTTGGCGGCCGGAAATCCATGGAAAGGGGATTTACAGAGAATATTAAACCGACCAAGCAGGTATTTGAAGGGTGATGCATTCAAAAACTGTATTTATAACATAGATCAGATGATAGAATGTGCAAACCGTTGTTCAAATCCTGATGCAGCCAAAGACAGGATATACTCCATGGTAGACGATATAGAGAATCTGGCAACTATGAATCCAACACAATTTGTTGGGTATCTCTATAATGTCATGGATTATCGTGCAGGGGCGCTTTCGTATGCTGCATATTGCGGAAAAGACGAATCCGAGGTAGATGAACTGCTTGACTCGTTAAAAGACGAAGCAAAACAGTTTAATACCATGCAGGAATGGGTCGATTATGCAAAAACATATAATAAAAAATTGCAGGAAAAAAGAAAAAACAAGGAAGGTATTTGCCTTTCTACATATCATTCAGCAAAAGGTCTTGAGTGGGATTATGTTTTCTTAATTGACTGTAATGAAGATATGACACCGTTTAAAAAGGCCGAGTCGCCGGAAGAAATAGAAGAAGAAAGACGTCTTTTCTATGTAGCTGTAACGCGTGCGCGTAAAGGAGTTCGTTTTACATGGGTCTCGAATAATGGACCTAAGAAAATGTTTCCGAGCCGTTTCCTCACAGAAATGGGTATCAACAAAGATGCAACGGTATCGAATAAAAACGGCAGAAGCATGAGCAGCAAGAAAGCGAAAGTTCTTCCTTCTGCAAAATTTTATGCTGTAAAAAAAGGAAGAAAACCAGGAATCTATCATACATGGCATGAATGCCAGAAGCAGATAGATGATTTTCCTGGAGCAGTTTACCGCCGGTTCGATTCGGAAGCGGAAGCAAAAGAATTTATTTAATGAAAGGCAGGGACAAATGATTGTTCCTGCTTTTTTTGCGTATATATTTATTTCATAGTGCACTTGCCTTACAAATAAGTATCTATAAAGGTTATATATAAAAACAAATCGTACTCATTTTCGGGTAACACAATATTAACTTTACAGAATTGTATATATATGATATACTCACAATATCAAGAGAAAGGATGGCGGATCTATGTTATTATCAGAAACCGGTATTACAAAGCGTACAGTTACAGCACTTAATAATAAAAAAGTTTATACCGTGGATGATCTGTTACATTGTCTGCCACGAAAATATCTCGATTACAGACAGACTATACCATTTCCGGATGCAGTAGGAAAAGACTGTGCTATTGCTGGGTATATCCAGTCTGCAGGAAAAAGAGAAGGAAATGGCAGACCAGGAATGATTGATATTGAGCTGATTGAGGAAAGCAGTGGAGAGCTTGTTAAAGTTACTTACTTTGGAATGCCGTATGTCTGGGATCATGTAAAGAGTCTGATTCATAATGAAGTTATTGTATGTGGAAAAGTAACAAATGGAAAATTTGGTTATGGAATTACAAATCCATACCGTATCAGTGAGAAAACAATGTTCCATGGACAAATTGTTCCTGTTTATCCAAAGATGAAGGGAATATCAGAGGACATGCTGAAAAAGCTGATAAAAACATATATTAAGAGTATAAGCGATCCGATTGAGGCATCAGTTGTTGAGCATGCAAAACTGAAAGGATATAAAGACGCTCTTATGGAACTTCATTTTCCTTCTGATCCAGCAAAGATAAGAGAAGGTCAGAAAAGACTTGCATTTAATGATCTATTGGTTTTTGCAATGAAGCTGCTGTCTGAATCGGAAAAGACAGGTACACAGGGGATTACAATTAAAACCGTTAAAAAAACAATGCAACGACTTTTATCATTGCCCTTTACGCTAACAGAAGATCAGGCACGAACCTTAAATCAGATCAGAGATAACATGCAATCTGGAAAAAGAACAGATGCTCTGATACAGGGGGATGTCGGATGCGGAAAAACCATTGTAGCCTTTTTATCTATGTCTATGATGGAAGAAAACGGGTACCAGTCTGCAATCATGGCTCCGACAGAAATCCTTGCAAGACAACATTACGAAGGGTTCTGTAAGACATTTCCAGAATTGAGGGAAAAAACGGTATTTTTATCCGGATCAATGAAAGCGAAGGAAAGAAAAGAAGCACTTTCACGGATTATATCAGGAGATGTCATGTTTGTTGTAGGAACTCAGAGTGTGATCTCTGAAAAAGTTATGTTTTTTAAATTGGGTCTTGTTATTACGGATGAAGAACACCGATTTGGTACTGTACAAAGAGAAATGCTTGCAAGAAAAGGTAATGAGGGAGTCCATGTGATTACTATGTCAGCAACGCCTATTCCTCGCTCAATTGCAGCAGTCCTTTATGGAGAAAATAAATCCATATACGAGATCAAATCCATGCCAGACGGAAGAATCCCTGTTCAGACTGCAATTAATAATAATCAGCAGATTATTTTTGATTTTGCAGAGAAGCAGTTAAAAGAAGGAAGACAGATATACGTAGTATGTCCTTTGGTCGATGAAGCAGAAGAAGATACAGTAATGAGCGGAATCGATTCCGTACAGGACGTGTATGAAAAATACCGTTTATATTTTGAAACAATTGGCTTCCGGACTGGAAAATTGTTTGGAAAGCAGAGTACGGATGAAAAGGACAAGAGTATTAAGGACTTTGAACAGGGAAAAACGCAAATTCTTGTATCAACGACGGTTGTTGAAGTCGGAGTAAATGTACCAAATGCATCACTTATCGTTATACATAATGCGGAACGGTTTGGATTAGCAACCATGCACCAGTTAAGAGGACGTGTTGGACGAGGAGGAGGAAAATCATACTGTATTCTCAAATCAGTTCAAAAGGATAATGAGAGACTTCTTACCATGATAAATACCACAGATGGTTTCAAAATTGCTGAGGCAGATTTAAAACAGAGAGGAGCAGGAGATCTTGTGGGAACAAGACAAAGCGGAAATAACCACAGTATGGACCTTATGCTTGCTTATCCAAATTTTTATAAGTCCATAAAAAATTATGCCAAATGGATGAATGATAGTGGACAGGCAAAAGAACTAATTGCCTTATACAAGGAAAATGAAGATGCTGCTGCATTGTATATGGCAGAAAAGGAGAAAAAGAAATGTGCGAAATAAGGGCAATTATAGCTGGGTCAAAAAACTTTGCTGACTATTTTGTATTAAAAGAAAACTGCGATCGGATTATTCAGGATATGGTGACAAAAACCCATTCAAGTGATATCCGAATTATCGGAGGATCAACATGGAAAACAGATTGCCTGAGTGAGCAATATGCAAAAGAAAATGGTTATGTAATCAGCCATTTCGATATTAAAAGATCAAAATACGGATTTTCAGCCGGGAAACATAGAGCAGAACAGATGATCAAGTATGCATTAGCAGATGATAATGTGGGTGTTCTTATAGCTTTTGGAGATGAAAATAGCAAAAAAGTCAAACAAATGATTGACTGTGCGAAGGAACAAAAGCTGCAAATACATGTGGTTCGGGAGTAGAAAGGAACATTATGAAAAAAATAGCAGGAATATTACTAATACTTGTTTGTGTATCGTTTACAGCCTGTGGTAGCCGAAAAAACGAAAAAAACACAGAAACACAGGCTATACAGGAAACACAACAGACGGTAATCGGGGAGAGTGGAAAAAGATATCAGATGGATACATCTTCATCACTGAATGAAGAAACGGAGGATGAAGATAAATTTGACAATTACAGTAAGTTGCAAGATACGCTAAAAAAAATTATTAAACAGACAGACTAGGAGGCTTTTATGGAAAATTCAGATAAAGTGAACTTTGATATTTTAAAAAAAAGAAAAGAATGTGGCATTACAAGGAGTGCCTTGTGCAAGGTGCTTGGTATCAGTAGATATATTATGTGCCAATATGAAAAAAACAAAGCATTACCAACATCGGTATATGAACAACTAAAAGAACTTGTACCACAGTGGTTTATGTAAGGAGGTGTGGTGAATTGGCAAAAAAATGTAATACATGTGAAAAAACATCTAAGTGTGATATCTATGCCAGGTATGTGGCCAACGCAACGGAACCACGGTCTTTTAAAGAATGTGATCGATTTGTCCCTTGCAAAGGAGAAAAAAAGAATGCGAAAAATTAAAACAGAGATTTCTGAAGAAAAAAGTATTCATTCTGGAGGAAATAGGACAGCAGATGAAAATATTCTCCGCCCGAAATGTCTTAATGATTATGTAGGACAGGAAAAATTAAAGGAAAGCATTAAAGTTGCTTCCGCATCAGCAAAAGCGCGCAATACAGCAATGGATCATGTTCTTTTATATGGGCCACCTGGACTTGGAAAAACAACCATGGCTTATATTATTGCAAACGAAATGAATGCGAAACTGAAATATGTATCCGGACCAAACATCCAAAAACCTGGGGATATTGCAGCGGTGCTTTCAACATTACAGAACCAAGATGTCGTTTTTATTGATGAAATTCACCGGATCAATCCGGCATGTGAGGAAATTCTTTATTCTGCAATGGAAGATGGATTTATCATGATTTCTGTAGGAAGCAATGATGGACAAGGAAAGCAGATAAGACTGACACAGCCGCCGTTTACACTCGTTGGAGCAACAACAAGAGCAGGAATGCTTTCAAAACCATTACAGGACAGATTTGGCATTGTACGGAAATTGGAATATTACCAACCGGAAGAACTTGCGCGTATTGTAATGGCAACGGCAGGAAAATATGAGATTTCCATTACTCATGAACAGGCATTGGATATTGCAAAACGTTCGCGAGGAACCCCAAGAATAGCAAATAATTGTGTAGCGCGGGTAAGGGATATGGCATTTGCCAGGTATAGCGGTAAAGTAGAAGATATTACAGTAAAAGAGGCGTTAGAACTTGCAGGTATATCGGAAAATGGATTAACAGAAGAAGATTACCAGTTAATTGATTCATTATCGTTAGAAAAGCCTGTTGGATTACAGACACTTACATGCATCTTAGGAGAATCCGAAGACACGATTACGGAATTATTGGAGCCATATCTTATTATGCAAGGGTATATGGAAAAAACTCCAAGAGGAAGAATCTTGACTGAAAAAGGGGCAAAATTATGACATAGGAAGGATTAAGTACCGTTGCATGTACAGAGGCAATGCTCCAAAAGGACTAAAGGAAAGTGAGAATACAAATGAAGAATAGATATTTATTTCGCGGCAAACGGAAAGATAACGGAGAATGGGTATTTGGACATTATTATGAATTTATGAGTAAACATTACATTTTCGAAACGCCTTTCACAAGTAAGAACCTTGTTCAAGAGGTAGATCCAACCACTGTCTGCCGTTGTACCGGACTTAATGACAAGAATGGCAAGCTGATTTATGAGAAGGATCTTGTTGATGGTCACATTAAACGCGGCGCGGCTTTCTTAAATTGCTTAGTTTTATGGAATGAAAGTAAGGCTCGATTTGATGTAAGAGCAAAAGGTTGTAATTTTCCAATGACGCTCGATGAAGTTGCAGGCAATATATCTGTTGGTGGATTGGATTATGAGGTTGTCGGAAACCAATTTGACAATCCGGAGTTGTTAGAACTGTTAGAGGTATAGCCATGACGGAGAATCAAGAAAGGACGAAAAATGAACAATTTGATTAATGAAAATAGTGTAGAACCATGTATTGTTTAGACATTTGTCACCAGTCATATATATTGAAGGAGACAAAGATGAATGATGAAAATGAAATGAATTTCGAGGAATGGTGGGACAGGTTGGATGACATTGAAAGAGAAGAATATGATCGATATGTTTCCGAAGAAAGATATTAAAGAGGGGTGTATAACATGCTAAAAATGAAAAATATTTCAAAAAAGAAAAGCTTATTAAAAACACTTTGCTGTGACTGTATACCGTTTAAAGTTATATTATTTGGTATTACATATGTCCTTCTAGTGTTTATAAACATACCTCTTTATAAGTGGTCATTATTCAATGGAGAGCAATGTAATATCTTTTCATTGTTTCTTTGGCCCATCGTAGAAATAATGGCTGTATTTTTTGTTCTTGGAATTATTACTTCCATTATCTTATTTATTCGTATGCTGATTGCGTACAGAAATTATTGTTATATCCCGTTTTCACTGGAAGAGGTAAAAGAAAATGGCTTTGATAATGCAAACGCGTATTTTTCATATGTCATGGATATGCTTTCTTACGGATTTAAAAATATAAAATTTCATGTTTATCTCAAAAACGAGGATATTTGTAAAATGGTTATGGTTTGTTTACAGTTGTTTCCAAACCAGGACAATTTTCCAGATTAAAACCGAGGTTGCTGAAAATCTGAACGATCTATTCGGTTTGTGTATAAGATGTGCAAAATCTTCCACAAAACCTAAAGTAAAGGTGATCGATAATCACGTTGTATTTTCGTGGATTAATATGATAGGAAAAAAAGAGGAGTTCAAAATGCTATGGAACAATCAAGAAATGCATTGGCAGAGTTGATGTTAATAATGCCAAAGGTATTTATGGATAGAAAAAGTACCTTGGGTGAGTATTACAGCAATTTGGAGAATTGCAAAAAGGAAATTCAGGCGTGTGAAGTGGCTGTAAAAGCACTTGAAGAGGTGCAGCGCTGGCATACATCAGTGATAAATCCGAAAATCAAGAATGTGTTTGCAAATAGTTCCACGCAGATTTGCCAGAATTGCGACCATAAGGATGAATATATTGAGGAATTGGAAGCAGAGGTTGAGCAGTACCGCGCAATCGGCACACCGGAAGAATGCCGGGAATGGAAAGAGAAGCAGAGTGCGAAGAAAGTTATCTCATTTGACTATAACAACGGAACCGTTAATTATGGATGTCCCGTATGCAAGCGGAAAATCATATCAAAGATAGACGGTAAGTGGTGTGACGGCACATTTAACGAATATTGTGATAGATGCGGTCAAAAATTAGATTGGAGCGATGAAGAATGAATGAAGAACTTAAGCCATGCCCGTTTTGTGGTTGGAAGAAAGTGACCATTGCGGGGAAAAAGATAATTCGTGGCTACCTCTGGGATCGAGGTGTAAATAAATACATCTTTTATGTGAAATGTAATAAGTGCCATGCAAGAGGTGGTAGCGCAAGCGGATTGATACCTACTTATATTACGAAATGCAAGATGCAGAAGGATGAGTTAAGTTCCTACGAGGAGATAAAAAATGCAGCAATTAAAGCATGGAACAGGAGGGCGAACGATGAGAAAATTGATTGATGCGGATGATGTAATATCATTGCTTGTTAATCATCATTTTGATGACAGCAAGGAAAATACTGATTTGTTGATACACAATTTATGCAAGGAAGTAAAGAGTGTTCCAACCGCATACGATGTGGATGCAGTTGTGGATAAATTAAAGCAGCGAAGCAAAGAATATAATTCTGGCGTTAGGCTTCATGGGAAACCAGAAGAAATGATTACCACTGAAGCAATCGAGATTGTGAAAGGCGGTGGAGTGAATGCGTAAAATCATAGAAAAGAAGATATTGCCAGAGTATTTCAACGAGGTTATCCATGACCGGAAAAAGTTTGAAATCCGCAAGGACGAGGATGATTTACAAGTCGGCGATGCGGTTGTCTTACGGGAGTGGGACGGAGAGAAATATACCGGACGTGCCACCGGCAGGAACATTGTGTACATTTTGCGAAACGTACCGGAATACGGTTTAATGCCGGGATATGTGGTTTTTGGATGGTAGAATAATCATTGCTTGCTTTAAAGTGAATGGGAGTGGAATTGTATGAATAAACGAGTTGCGAAAAAGAAATATAAGAAAGCTGTTGAGATCATGAAAAATCCTAAAGCACATGGATTGGCTGCAGTAATGATTATCAATCAGGCTTGTGTTGATAAGAATGGGCAACCATGTGATCCGATGGAAAACCCGAATTCAAGGATGATTCTCCTTAAACGTCCAAAGATCATCTATATTCGCGATAATGAAACCGATAAGGAAAAGTGGAAGTGGTAATGGTAATGGAAAGGAGACAAGCTAAGAAAACATTATTAGGTGTGTTAATTGCTATTACATTTCAAAATCGAATGGCGTTGGAGAAGTAGATGATAACAATAATACATCACAATCAATCGGAAGGAATTCTTTTATGGGTAAAATAAAAACGCAAGATTTAGAAGCAATGATGTTTCTTTTGCAAAAAAATGCAAGTAAAACTAATGATCTCGGTTGTGGATTACATCGGCTTACGTATACAAAAATACAGGATCAGATTTATTTATATCCGAAGAAAGCAAAAAAAATAATAGAACAGTTAGAAGAAGAGAAACGGATTAAAATAGAATCTGGAAGATCTGTAGACTACGTAATTTTAAAAGAAACATCTATGACGGAAACGCAATATGAAAAATATCGAGAAAATGCGATTAAAAAATCCAGTGGGCTGACGTGGTCCGATCTTCTTTATGATCCGAATTCTCAAAAACCAGAACCGGTATATGTAAAGAAAAAGTGGCGTCCAAGTGAAGCAATGCAAGCACGTCTGACAAATGCAGGAACTACATTTATGCACGGTTGTATGAATAATTTAAGCGTGCATGAGAGTTTTGAATTATCAAAGAAAAGTGGGGAATACCGTCCGGCGGGTGAAAAGGCAGGAAAAAGAAAAGAGATAACGATATGGTAGCTAGGTCCGGCTTGTGGAAAGGTTGCAAAGGATTGGAAGTTTACTGGAAAATTTGCTGAATTAGAGGTGATTATATGGGAGATTTATTTGGAAGAGATTTATGGACCCAAGCAGATGAAGATTATTTTAGTGAGAAAGAGTCATTTGTTGCAAAGCACGGCTGGAAAGGAATTTTAGTGAATAAGTTAGAAAATTTAAAGGAAGTAAAGAATTATGAATATGTATACTAAAATATATGCTATTTTTATGACAGTGGTTAAATATTTTATTCTGGCGTGTGGTATATCTTTATTACTATTTTTCTTTTATGATAATGAATTAGAACCAACAAAAGACAATATTAAATATGTAGTTAGCATAATATATACGAATTTATTAACTGCAGTAGTAATTACATATTTATTTAAAAATTTAATTGGTAGTATTAAGGAAGACGTTGTAAATGCAAAGCCGTATGGAAAAGCGCAAATAGGAAATAAAGAAAAAACGTATGAGAATATAAGAGAAATGATTACTGTTCACGAAGCAGGTCATGCAGTAATGTCTTATTTAAAAAATGCAGATACAATTATTGTGAATGCTTCTCTTTGCGAACCAAATGTAGTATCGGGATATGATAGCGTAGTAAATGCAGAAGTTGTGAAAAGCATGATACTTATTAAATACGCAGGAGCAATAGCAGAAGAATTAATATTTGGTCATTATAATGCAGGTTCTTTTCTCGGATCTAATTCAGATTTTAAAAATGCGACGGAATTAATTAAGGGCTACATTACTATGATTAATCCAGAACGGAGCAAAACACTATTAGATGACGAACTGAAAGATCAACTTATAGATATATCAAAAGCTTTTTATCAAGAATGCAAAGAATTACTTAGCTGTAATATAAAATTAGTTGAACATTTATCTAATGTATTGACATACAAAGAAAGATTAACCACAGAAGAAGTACTTGAGATAATAAGTGCTTTCAAGGAGAGCAAGGAAAGAAATACTTAAATTTTTATCATTTCCGGATGTCACGATTATAACGAAGCAAACAGAGGAATGGAGATTGGCTTTGGTATTTCTCTTATCATCGCTCCAATTGTTGTTACTTTCACTTTTAGCAAAAGAAAATGAAGTTTGAGAATAAGAATTTAAAATTAAGAATTTAAAGGAGGATAATCCATGACAGGTATATATTTAGGCACAATTATCTTTTTTTTAGGCGCAATTATGACAATAGTTATAAATAAAAATGTAAAAGTGCCTA